>Ga0209136_1000082_pt1 | contig 69561 bp, 68 predicted proteins | sample SaaInl0LU_22_DNA_FD_184640 | JGI IMG/M metagenome (GOLD analysis project Ga0209136, IMG submission 184640) | Marine microbial communities from expanding oxygen minimum zones in the Saanich Inlet - ESP_90LU_22_DNA (SPAdes) (version 2) | ecosystem: Environmental > Aquatic > Marine > Intertidal... | reverse complement strand
ACACCAATACGCATAGCCGGCGCCACATTGGCACAAATGATAAATGGTACAGTGATAACACCAGCCCAACCTATTCCTACCAGCGCCATACACGCTAAGGTTAGATATAAATCTGTAGTGAGCTGCATTGATAAGAAACCAAGGCCACCGATAGCTAAGCAAAGTGCATAAACTTTATTATCACCAAATTTATGAATGGTCTTAGCGATGAAAAATGACATAACTAGTGTTGATATATGCATGACAGCAAATGCTGTTCCGCCTTGAGCGGTACCTTCCGCAAAACCTGCAGCATCAGGTGTAGGAGCATCATAGACATGGTAAGCAATCGATAGTGATAAATATTGCCACATTAATGGTAATCCAAACCACGTCACTAATTTAACCCACCATACTTGTCTCAAAGACATCGGCATATCTTTAAAAGCACTCCAAAGGTCAGGTAAAATACTAGAAATTACTTTACCTTTATTTTCTGCTTGAAAGACTTCAATATTTTCAGGTGGGTATTCTTTAGTTTTTATGAATGACCAAATAGCCGTAATAATAATCACCACTACGCCACATACAAATGAATACTTAACAATATCAGGGATAAAAGTACCATCGGTTACAGCCGAGACACCAAACCCAATCATAATGACTGGCATTAAACTCGCTAGGATCTGACCACCAGAAATCATAAATGTTTGTAAGGCGAAAGCGAAAGGACGCTGTTCACGGTTAACCATATCACCGACCATTGCACGGTACGGTTCCATTGCTGTATTCATCGCGGCATCTAAGATCCAAAATAAACCCACCACCATCCATAATTCGGGTACATACGGCATAAATAATACCGCGACACTACCTATGATAGCTCCCCAAAGGAAAAATGGCTTACGACGTCCGAAGCTCGTCCAAGTTCTATCACTTATGGCACCAATTAAAGGTTGAATAAGTAAACCTGTGATGGGGCCTGCTAACCATAACAATGGTAACTGGTCATAAGATGCACCATGGTAGGTAAAAATAGGGCTGAGGTTAGCTTGTTGTAAACCAAAGCCATATTGGATCCCGAAGAAGCCGAAACACATGTTCCAGACTTGCCAGAAGGATAAACGAGGTTTAAGTCCTGAGTTCATAATTGTTCTGTCCTAATTATGTTAAATATTCGTTAACGATCATAACATATAGAATAAACTTAATCGATTAAGGGTGCAAATGAATTCGTTTTCATAACCATAAAAATTTAATTTATCTTTACTAACATTGTTTTTACAAACATAAGCGACACAAAAATCACTTGTATTTCAGCACAATGCATTTGACAATAAGTATGTATAAATTAAAGAGTTTAGGGATATTAATGACATTGTTAGTGGCTACAGCGGTATCTAAAATATATGCTGACGGTGAGCATCAAATCGATATCCTCCAACAGGTTAATTTAACCGTATCTGCTGGCGAGCATGTTGCTATCATAGGTTCATCAGGCTCTGGAAAAAGTACATTACTGCATATTCTCGGGGGTCTTGATATACCGTCAAGTGGTTCAGTAGTCTATCAAGGCCATGATATTGCCAAAAACAGTGATGCCCAAAACGCGTTAATACGTAATACTGATATTGGTTTCATTTACCAATTTCATCATCTATTGCCTGAATTTAATGCTATTGAGAATGTCGCCATGCCTTTGTTAATCAGTGGAATGTCGGTAGTCTCTGCTCATGAAAAAGCGCAGCAATTATTGATAGAGGTCGGTTTAGCCCATCGTTTAACGCATTTTCCCAATCAATTATCTGGTGGTGAGCGTCAACGAGTTGCTATAGCTAGAGCATTAATTAATGAGCCTGCTTTACTATTAGCAGATGAGCCCACTGGCAATTTAGACGACGAAACGGGCGAAGAAATTTATCAATTACTTGAATCACTAAAAATGCAGCATCGCTTTGCAGCAGTGGTTGTCACTCATGACTTGCGTCTTGCCCAAAAACTAGATACCCAATATCGATTAACGAAAGGTCGATTAACTCAAGGAGCATGTTAGGATGTTGCGTCCTATGCTTTCTTCATGGCAATTAGCTTGGCGTATCGCACGTCGTTTTCGTCAAAATAAACATGATCAGCGTTTTATTTCATTTATTTCCGCAGCTTCTATTGTCGGCATCTCATTAGGATGTGGCGTACTCATTTTGTTGCTCTCAGTTATGAATGGTTTTGAGCGTGAGTTAGAGCAGCGTATTTTATCTGCTATTCCTCACGGTGAAATTTTTGCAGTCGAATCTGCCGGATTAAATACGTTAGATAAAGGGCTTGCTAATATTGCTAAACAACCATTTGTGGAAGCTGTTTATCCATATTCTCAGGAAACTGGATTGCTACAAGTAAAAGACACCTTGCACGGATTAAGCTTAACCGGGCTCGATCTTACTCAAACCACTCATCCACTGTGGCGATTTATTGAATTATATGATGTCGTACCATCTTCATTACCTCCTATCTATCTTGGTAAAGGGATAATTAATAAATTTTCGTTAGTGCCTGGACAATCTATTTCTATCCTAGTGGCTGTTCAAGGGGGCAATGACGTTCATACTACTACTCGTAATTTTAAGTCTCCAAAGCGTTTAAGGGGATATTTAGCCGGAGTGATTAGTGTCGGGGGAGAAGCTGATCAATTGCTTGCGCTCACCGAACTTGCTGCGCTTAATCATGCTATAGGCGTAACTAAAGGGGCCAAAGGGTTACAAATTTATTATGATGATGTGTACTCGGCATCTAATTACACACATCAAATTGGTTATGATTACCCCGAGGCTGTGTATATTTCTGACTGGACGCGAACACATGGTCATTTATATCAAGATATTCAGTTAGTTAAAGTCATTGTGTATATTGTTCTGTTACTCGTCATCGCAGTAGCGTCATTTAATATTTTATCGTCGTTAACAATGGCAGTAAAAAATAAGCAATCTCATATTGCAATCTTAAAGACAATGGGAGCAAGTCCATTATTTTTGTCACGAGTTTTCGTACTGCAAGGTTTATATAATGCTGGTATTGGCATTATTTCAGGGTCGACCATAGGTGTGATATTAAGCTTATATTTATCTGATATGATCCGTTGGATTGAAGATATATTAGGAATAACGGTATTATCTGGAGATATCTATTTTATTGATTTTTTACCTACAGAACTAGAGTCAGTGGATGTCATTTTAATTGTGTGTATTGCGTTATGTTTGAGTATGATAGCGACAATATATCCAGCAAAAAAAGCCGCAAATGTTATTGCGGCTAAATTTTTACATTGATCTATCTAATCAAGTTAGTCTTAATCTTGTTTGCGGACACCGGCTTCCATATCGTGGAAGACAGTTAAATCTAGCTCACCTTCACTCTTAGCAACAATACACGATACCATACAATCACCAGTGACATTGACTGCTGTTCGCATCATATCAAGTAATCTATCAACACCTATAATCAAAGCAATACCTTCAACGGGGAGGTTGACTTGTTGTAATACCATTGCCAACATAATTAACCCCACACCTGGCACACCAGCTGTGCCAATGGATGCCAGTGTCGCAGTTAAAATCACCATCAGAAAATCAGAGACAGATAAATCAACACCATAGACCTGAGCAATAAATACCGTCGCCACACCTTGCATAATGGCAGTACCATCCATGTTAATTGTGGCACCTAGTGGTATAGTAAAACTGGAGACCGATGAATTCACACCTAAGCGGTTTTTCGCAGTATCCATAGTGATGGGTAAAGTGGCATTCGAGCTTGATGTGCTAAATGCAAATAGGACCGTGTTACGCATTTTACGCAATAAAATTAATGGATTCAGGCCACTGAGTACTTTAAATATTATTGGATAAGTGACAAACGCATGCATCACTAATAGTCCTGCTAATAAGAAAAAGTATTTGGCCAATCCTAATATAGTGTCCAGGCCTATGGTAGCGAAAAGCTTCGCCATTAAGACAAACACACCGTAAGGCGCGATATTCATGACCATAGTCACAATGTTCATGATGACGACGTTGATGTCATTAAATGCCGCAGATACGCGTTTACCTACTTCACCAGATAACGATACAGCGATCCCAAAAATAACCGCAAAAACAATAATTTGTAACATGTTACCTTCCGCCATAGACGCAATGGGGTTGGCAGGGAACATATCCACAAAGACTTGGACTAGGTTAGGCGCTTCTTTGGCGGTAAATTGCGTGTCAGTGGTGAGATTAAGACCTTCACCTGGGGCAAAAAGCAAAGCCATAAAAATGGCGGTAGCAATTGCAATCGCCGTGGTCATCACGTACAAACCGACTGATTTAGCGCCAAGACGACCTAGTTTATTGGGATCGGATAAACTACTGGTTCCGCATACGAGCGATACAAAGACTAAAGGAACCACAAGCATCTTTAAACTTGCGATAAATATTTGCCCAAGGCCATTAAATATCCCATCTATAAATAAGCCTTTGATAGAAATAGTTAGGCCTAAAAATGAGATGATGAGATCGCCACTTTCGCCCATGATAAGCTTAAACAAAAAACCAACTAAAACACCCGCTAACATCCCTATAAAAATGCGTGCGGTAAGTGACAATTTATGTGAATCTGAAGCAGGAAGTGCCGTCATGAAATCCTCTGATTATTATTGTATGTATGAAATTTCTAAAATGAATGATGTGACACTTACATGCATATACATCACCTGACACTTTACAAACAATTACTCTAATTGAAAAGGATAAACACTGCCTAATTGTAAAATTTGCGTCAATTCATCCAACGCGGTTTGTGATTCATTTAACAAATTAGGATCAGCTAAATCAGCTATACTTAATTCATCGCGATAGTGTTTGTCGACCCATTGATTCAATTCAATAAATTTATTATTAGTGATTTGCGTATGTGGATTAATAGCCAATAATTCATGCTCTTTAAGCGCTACGCGTAACCTTAAGCAAGCAGGTCCACCGCCGTTTTGCATACTTTGCTTAACATCGATAAATTTGACCTGTTTGATGGGGGTATTAAGATGAGGCAAAGCTGTTAAATACTGATTGACTGCTTTATTATCTTGAGCTTCGGTAGGGGCAATGATGGCCATGTCACCATTTGGTAATGTAATGATTTGCGTATTAAATAAATAACTTTTTACAGCATCATTAATTGACACTGCCTCTGTTGGGACTTGAATAAAGTGCATGTGTGTTTGACCCATTTTACGCTGGATCTCTGCTAATACTTGTTCAGAATGAGCAAATGCTTGTTCATGATAAAACAACACGTTTTGATTTCCCACACTGATCACATCGTTGTGAAATACCCCTTGATCAATGACATCAGGATTTTGTAGAGCAAAAACGGTATTGTGTTCGTCTAAACCATGTAAGCGAGCCACTGCTTGAGACGCTTCGATTGTTTGTCTTGCTGGAAATTTTTTAGGTGCTGGCTTTGCTGTATTAAACGCATGTCGGCCATATACAAATAATTCAACACCAGGTTGCTCATATCCCTCACAAAAGCGCGTATGATTCGCAGCACCTTCATCACCAAAATGATCGTTTTCAGGTAAATGAACGTGGTGTTCAAATATATTTGAGTCGTTAAAAGTAGCTTTTAATATGCGACCAGTTGTTTCTGGTTCAATTGAACGGTGGAATTTATTGGTCAAGTTTGCAGGGGTAAAATGCACTTTACCATCCGCTGTATCGGCACTAGGAGAAACAGTGGCAGCATTTGCTGTCCACATCGAGGAGGCCGAATAGCAGGCAGATAATAATATAGGATCAGATTTTGCTGCTTTATTGATGACTTGCGCATCGTTACCGGTAAACCCTAAACGTCTTAAAACATTCACATCCGGTCTTGCTTGTGGTGCTAATACACCTTGAGACATCCCTAAATCAGCTAAGGTTTTCATTTTAACCAACCCTTGCTTAGCTGCTTGTTTAGGATGAGAAATGCCTTTAGCATTGTTTAACGAAGCGACATTGCCATAAGACAAACCCGCATAATTGTGGGTAGGGCCAACTAATCCATCAAAGTTCATTTCTACATGTGGCATATTAACTTCCTTCTAAAGCGCTATTGATAATTGACATTCAAGGTCGCTAAGATTAATGTGCGAGGCCTATTAGATGTGCTAAGTACTAACGTAAGACTGTATTTTTGTTGATAGTATGACGTAAGTTAATTAGTTTACGCAAATCTTATTTATCAAAAAAGTCATAAAAATTATATACTTACGGAATTTTTGTTGGGTAAGTATGAATAATTTCTTGTTTTATATGCATTTTATAGATATATCTAAATAGAGTACAAATCCTCACTTGTTCATATAAAACAAGCTAATAAGTGACATTTTTTTAAACATTTTCAAAGGATTACCTTTACCTATGGCAAAATCATTAGTTATTGTCGAGTCGCCAGCTAAAGCGAAAACAATAAATAAATATCTAGGCAAAGATTTTGTTGTGAAATCCAGTGTCGGTCACGTACGTGATCTCCCAACTAAGGCATTAGGTAATGTTGCGCCTAAAAAACCAGCCAAAGAATTGAAGACTTGGACCGATACCAAAAAAGAAAAATATTTACGTCAATTTGAGTATGAAAAGCTCGTTGACCGAATGGGGATTGATCCTCAAAATGATTGGCAAGCTCATTATCAAATTCTAGTTGGTAAAGAAAAAGTGGTTGCCGAACTAAAAAAACTAGCGAAAGATGCTGACACTATTTATCTTGCGACCGATTTGGATAGAGAGGGAGAGGCAATCGCATGGCATTTGCAAGAGTTACTAGGTACTAAAGGTAAAACTTATCAACGCGTTGTATTTAACGAAATCACAGAATCAGCCATACAAGAAGCGTTCGCAAACCCTGGCGAGTTGAATATTAATAGAGTTAACGCTCAACAAGCCCGTCGTTTCTTGGATCGTGTTGTCGGCTTTATGGTGTCTCCATTATTATGGAAAAAAGTCGCCAGAGGTTTATCTGCAGGGAGAGTTCAATCAGTAGCCGTGCGTTTAGTGGTAGAGCGTGAACGTGAAATTAAAGCTTTCCAACCTGAAGAATTCTGGGATATTCACGCTGATTTACAACAAACCACTGTGAAAAATGCAACCACAAATCTGCGTATGTTAGTTGCAAAATTCCAAGATAAAGCGTTTAAGCCGGTTAATAAGAATCAAGCTGATACTGCCGTAGCGGCTCTAGAGAAGGTTCAGTATTCGGTCGTTGCACGTGAATCAAAACCTTCCTCATCACGTCCTAGTGCCCCATTTATTACTTCGACATTACAACAAGCAGCCTCTACACGCTTAGGTTTTGGGGTAAAGAAAACCATGACTATGGCGCAGCGTTTATATGAAGCCGGTCACATTACCTATATGCGTACCGATTCAACGAATCTAAGTAATGATGCAGTGAACGCGGCGCGTGAATATATCCAAGACCAATTTGGTGCACAATATATCCCAGAGAATCCAATTCGTTATGGTGCGAAAGAGGGTGCTCAAGAGGCCCATGAAGCCATTCGTCCTTCCAATGTGAAGTTACTAGCAGCATCATTAGGTGATATGGAGCGAGATGCTCAGCGCCTATATGAATTGATTTGGCGTCAAACTCTTGCTTGCCAAATGGTTCCAGCTAAATATGATTCGACGACCTTACGTGTGCAAGCAGGCGATTACGAGTTAACAGCGAAAGGTCGAGTGCTAAAATTTGATGGTTGGACACGTGTTCAACCGCAAGTGAAGCGTAAAGGCGATGATGATTTATTATTACCAGATTTAAAACCAGGTGATGTATTAGCATTAGACAAACTTGATCCTAAGCAACATTTCACTAAGCCGATTGCTCGATTCAATGAAGCATCCTTGGTCAAAGAATTAGAAAAGCGCGGTATTGGCCGTCCATCCACATATGCCTCGATTATCTCAACCATTCAAGACCGTGGCTATGTGCGTTTAGAAAATAAACGCTTTTATGCAGAAAAGATGGGGGAGATTGTTAACGACCGTTTGACGGACAATTTCCAAGAGTTGTTATCATTTGATTTCACAGCCAAGATGGAACAGCGTCTAGATGACATTGCTCACGGTGAAAAACGTTGGAAAGACGTGCTAAACGATTTTTACGGTGAATTCTATAAACAACTGGTTCAGGCAGAGAAAACCCCTGAAGAGGGCGGTATGGAGCTTAATTCTGCTGTACCGGTAAGTGTGACTTGTCCCAAAGCCGATTGTGGGCGAGACATGAATATTCGAACTGCATCTACAGGCGTATTTCTAGGATGTTCTGGTTACAACTTACCGCCAAAAGAGCGCTGTACCCAAACCATGAATCTCACGCCAGGTGATGAGGCGATTAAAGTATCTGATGATCAAGATTTAGAAACTGAGATGTTGCGCGCCAAACATCGTTGTCCTATTTGTGATACTGCAATGGACAGTTATTTGATCGATGAGACACGTAAATTACATGTATGTGGTAACACGCCCTCCTGCCCAGGAACAGAAATTGAAACTGGGACTTTTAAGATAAAAGGCTATGATGGTCCAATCATTGAGTGTGATAAATGCGCTAGTGATATGGAACTTAAAAATGGTCGGTTTGGAAAGTACTTTGGGTGTACTAACGAAGCATGTAAAAATACTCGTAAATTATTAAGAAGTGGTGAAGCGGCTCCGCCTAAAGAGGATCCGGTCGATTTACCCGAATTACCTTGTTCCCAATCTGATGCGCATTTTGTATTACGAGATGGAGCTGCAGGTATATTTTTAGCAGCGCATAATTTTCCCAAATCACGAGAAACACGAGCGCCTTTAGTGGCTGAATTGAAAGAATATCGTGATAGAATATCACCGAAATTTCATTATTTAGCCGATGCACCATTAGCCGATCCCGATGGACAACCAACGATTGTTCGCTTTAGTAGAAAAACCAAAGAGCAGTATGTAATGTCTGAAGCAGAAAAAGGTAAGGCTTCAGGATGGTCAGCATGGTATCAAGGTGGTAAATGGGTCGCAGATGATAAGCGTAAAAAACCGGCTGTAAAAAAGACCGCGAAAAAAACGCCGGCGAAACGTAAACCGGCTGCAAAGAAATCATAAATTAGGATTCTTAAATGGCCTCATTACAAGAACAGTTACTTAAAGCCGGTTTAGCAGATAAATCGGCAGCCAAAAAAATTAAGCGTCAAAAGCATAAAGCGAAGAAACTAGCGCAAACACAAAAAGTCGTCACCGTTGACCAAGCAAAGTTAGATGCCCAAGCCGCTTTAGCAGCTAAGCAAGCAAAGGATGCTGCACTAGCTGCTGAGCAGGCGAAAGTGCGTGAAGCAAAAGAAGTGCTAGCGCAGGTCAAACAGCTTATTGAAGTAAATAAACAACCCAAAGGGCAAGGTGATGTGGTGGTTAACTTTACTGATGCTAATGTTGTTAAGCGTTTATATGTAGATAGTGCAACTCATCAATTAATTACCCAGGCACGTCTAGCCATCGCTAAATTGAATGATGGTTATGAACTTATTCCAGTGCCGGTTGCGGATAAAATTGTAACGCGGCATCCTGAGGCGATTGTCTATCGTGCGGACGATATTCCTGAATCAGAACAGTCCACTGCTCAAGATGACGAGTGGTATGCAGATTATGATATCCCTGATGATTTAATGTGGTAATTCAATAGCATTATCAAGTATTACCAATGCCTGAACTACCTAATGATATATTTAGAGACATAAAAAAAGCACCGTAAGGTGCTTTTTTGTATCTATCTAATCACTATAGTGAGTTAATCAACACTCAGTGGTAATGTTGTAGGTGCTGATACACGCGAAGTGACACTTTGCATGTCGGCACGTTTTTCTGTCTTCACATACTCAGAGCGTTCAGAGTTATCTTTTTGCTTTACGACAATCTCACCAAATTCTTGCGCTAAAACCGCTGGTAAAGCCATTGGATGTGATGCATGTGCTTTAGGCGCTAATACTGCGGGAACAGAGGTTGGTGCAGTAATTTCTTCTGGTGCAGATATGGTGTCAACCGGTGTTACAGCTTCCGAAACGATTTCAGTTGATGCTTCAGTCGATGTGACTTCTGTCTCTTCTGATATATCTAATAGCGCTTGAATCGGTGTATCCACAACTTCAGACACACTATCTAAATCTTCTTTAGCTTTATCAATAGCTTCAGATGTTGCTTGAATAACATCATTTGAGCTCTCTACAGCATTATCAGATTCAATCAGTGAATTATTACGTTTAACCTCTAATTCTTCATTAGATAATGATGTTGATTCGGTTGTCGTATCTTCTCCATGGTCAGCACTCAGAGCTATTTGCTGGTTTTCTTCTACAATAGCTTGGATTTGAGCACCGGTTGGTTCCTCTAATGGAAGCGCTGTTTGTCCTTCAACAGTTTGCGAAACGTTTTCAGTCTCTGCTTGTTCTTCCTGCTTACGTTTTTGGCCTGCAGCACGAGCGTGACGAGGTGAGCGACGTGAACGGGTTTTCTTATCTGTCGGTACCGTATCATTTGCTTCGACATTGGTATTGACTGACTCATCACCGGTAGTAATTACTTCACTTTGTACGGGTTCAGATGTACTTGCAATCGTATTCACTTCTTCAGCGGTGCTAGCTTCATTAGTTACACGTACGTTTTTACGATTGTCACGGCGTTTACGACGCTCTTTAGGTGCAGGTGCATCGTTTACATCACTAGTTTCTGTCGCACGTGGTTGACGGCGTTTTTGTTGCCCATTATCACCTTCGTCGTTATCGTGACGTTTACGGTTACGAGTATTACGTCTAGGATTTGATTTACCCTCTTTGGCATCATTACTATCATGTAATTCACGATTATCTTTGGCGTTTACATTGTTATCACGTGCGTCATTTTTATCGCCTTGGTTACGATTACGCTGATTACGGTTGCGATTACGGTTTTGACCTTGACGACGTTGATTGTTATTACGGCCACGACCCTTACCTTTCGCTTTAGGTGCTGGCTTAGGAGCAAATAAAGCAGTTAACCAAGCAATAAAACCAGCAATAAGACTCGGTGTTGCTTTTGCTTCTGCTGGTTTAGGAGATGGTGCGGCTTTAGGTGCAATCATTCCTTTTAAAGCTGGCTCTTCACGTTGCACTGGTACAGCAGATGCTGCTTCTTGTATTTGTTCATTTGATTCAGCTAATTCTAATTGGTAGCTGATCCCTGATACTTTATCCTCTGGACGACGTCGTTCGATTTGGAAATTCGGCGTAGATAAATTTGGATTTGGTAACACCAATACTTCTACTTTATTGCGCTCTTCCATTTCACGTAACGCTTTACGTTTTTCATTAAGGATATAAGTGGCTACGTCCACTGGCAATTGCGCTTCGACTTGGCCGGTATTATCTTTAATACATTCTTCTTCAATGATGCGTAATACGGACAATGCTAGTGATTCAGTACCACGGACTGTACCTGTACCTGCGCAACGAGGACAAACGTTATGTGCTGATTCGCCTAGTGATGGACGCAAACGTTGGCGCGACATCTCTAATAAACCAAAACGTGATATACGACCTAATTGAATACGAGCACGATCACCGCTAACTGCATCTTTCATGCGATTTTCAACTTCACGTTGGTGTTTGTTAACAGACATATCAATATAATCGATAACCACTAAACCACCTAAATCACGCAGACGCAATTGACGAGCAATTTCATCCGCTGCTTCAAGGTTAGTATTAAATGCTGTTTCTTCAATATCACCGCCTTTTGTCGCTCGGGCTGAGTTGATATCAATCGAGGTTAAGGCTTCAGTTGGATCTATCACAATAGAGCCACCAGAAGGAAGACGAACTTCGCGCTGGAAAGCAGATTCTATTTGACTTTCGATTTGGTAGTGACTGAATAATGGTACATCACCAGTATATGGTTTCACACGATTAGCAAAGTCAGGTCGAACCAATTCAATATGCTGTAATGCTTGCTCAAAAATAGCAGGCTTATCAATGATTATTTCACCGACATCGCGACGTAAATAATCACGGATGGCACGTACAATGACATTTGATTCTTGGTGAATTAAAAACGGAGCAGGGCGTTCTTCAGCGACTGCGGTAATAGCTTCCCAATGAGTGAGTAACACTTTTAAGTCCCATGCTAACTCTTCAAATGATTTACCAACACCTGCCGTGCGAACAATTAGTCCCATACCTTTAGGTAATTCTAATTGGTCTAAAGTCGCTTTCAATTCACTTCGTTCATCTCCTTCGATGCGGCGAGAAATACCACCAGCACGAGGATTGTTAGGCATTAATACCAAATAACTTCCTGCCAGTGAAATAAAAGTGGTTAAAGCCGCACCTTTTTGGCCACGCTCTTCTTTATCAATTTGGATAATAACTTCCTGACCTTCTTTTACAGCGTCACGAATATTTGGTCTACCTTCAAACGTGTAATTTTTAGGGAAGTAATGGCGGGCAATTTCTTTAAGGGGTAAAAAACCGTGGCGGTCTGCACCATAATCAACAAATGCAGCTTCTAAACTAGGCTCAACTCTTGTTATTGTACCTTTATATATATTCGCTTTCTTTTGTTCATGTCCAGGGCTTTCAATATCGAGGTCATATAATTTTTGACCATCTACAAGTGCGACACGCAACTCTTCAGATTGAGTTGCATTAATCAACATTCTTTTCATTATTCATTCATTCTTTTTGTGGTGCAGACAAGCAAGAAAGGGCGCTGAAGCGCATCAAACAAAGTTTATATACAAATAATATAAAGCGAGGTAATTAATGAATTAAACGCCTAATATCCCTTATATTCTAGGGTAAGGAGGTTTATCATTATACCTTGTATGTTTTATTGTTGTCACAATGATGGCTAGCGATACTACAACAACTTATGTTAAATGTTATCGCCCAATCAGTGTGTAAAAAATCTATTCTTTCATGTCGGCACAATGTTTTATATATGCATGGTATCGAGAGAGGGTATTTAAATTTGTCATACTAATAGCCAAAATTATTGGCGCTCAAACTCGATTTAGATGCTCATCCGGATAAATGTTGAAGCTCTTTTTAGCATCAAACCTAACGTTATTAGGCAGTAAATCTTTATCATTATCCGCAGTTGATAGCTGTTTTTGTGCATTCAGGTATCCAACTTTTAATATTATCGCTGTAAAACCATAATGGCGCAAGTTAAATAAACAGGACATTGATAATAATTATCATGTAAAATAGGAAGTTATGAATAATAATGAAACCTTCCAGCAAGTTAGCTTTGTTGAAATCGATCCAGAGTTAGCTGGCCAGCGCATTGATAATTTCTTAAAAACGCATTTAAAAGGCGTGCCTAAAAGCATGATCTACCGAATTCTGCGTAAAGGAGAAGTGCGTGTTAATAAAAAACGTATTAAACCCGAATATAAACTACAAGCCCATGATGTCATACGCGTTCCACCCATTAGAGTAAGTGATGCCCCAGAGCCGGTGAACGTTAAATTAGACAAAGTCGCTGTCATGCAAGATTATATTATCTACGAAGATGATCGTATTATGGTGATTAATAAACCTTCTGGTTTAGCCGTCCACGGTGGTAGTGGGTTATCTTTTGGTTTAATCGAAGGGCTAAGAGCATTACGACCAGATGCTAAGTTTATGGAGTTAGTGCATCGAATTGATCGAGACACTTCCGGTATCTTACTTGTTGCGAAACGCCGCTCTGCGTTACGTCATTTACACGAACAATTACGTGATAAAAAGATGCAGAAACGTTATCACGCCTTAGTATGGGGGCAATGGCCTGAAAATCGTTTTAAAGTCAAAGCGCCATTATTAAAAAACGTACTTAAATCGGGGGAAAGAATAGTTAATGTAAACCCTGAAGGTAAACCAAGTGAAACTCGCTATCGTGTTTTACAAGCCTTTGCACAAACAACATTAGTTGAAGCATCGCCTATCACTGGAAGAACACATCAGATCCGTGTTCATTGCTTACATGCCGGTTTCCCAATTGGCGGTGACCCAAAATATAATGACATTGATGGTAACGCTCAATTAGCGACGCAAGGCTTAAAAAGATTATTTTTACATGCACACAGTTTATCTTTTATTCATCCTAAAACACTTGAGCAAGTGACATTCAAAGCTCCTTATGATGAACAACTCACGAATATCATTGCTAAGTTATCAACATGAATCAGTATAAATGCGTGATATTTGATTGGGATGGTACCGTCATGGATTCGGCGGCTAAGATTATCGCTTGTATGCAACATGCTGCTCATGTTTGCCAAATGCCCATACCTACGGATAAAGAAGTCGCCCATATTATTGGCATCAGCTTAGCGCCTGCGATCGGTCAATTATTTTCTTTAAGTGATCCCTTAAAGATACAACAGATAGTCGCTGCATATAAACATGCTTTTTTAGCCACTGATAAGACACCTTGTCCTCTTTTTTCAGGTTCCCTTGAATTGTTCACTCGGCTTCAACCTCATCTCTTATTAGCTGTTGCAACAGGGAAGGCGCGTCGAGGTTTAGAACGCGCTTGGGTTGCAACAAACACTAAACATTTTTTTATTGATAGTTGCACTGCAGATGAAGCACAATCAAAACCACACCCAGATATGCTTGAACAGATTATCTTGCGACAAGGACTCACACCCTCACAATGTTTGATGGTAGGAGATACGACGTACGATATGCAAATGGCTCAAAGTATTGGTATGGACCGCATTGGTGTTGATTATGGTGTGCATCATCCTGAACAATTAATGCAACATACACCCAAAGCTATTATTAGTCATCCATTAGCGCTATTAGAGTATCTTTGATTTAAATCAGTCAGTTATTTAAATATAGTTTATAAATAGTAAGGCTAATGTTCGCCTAATGGGTCTAACCCTAACTCCTGTAATATGGTAGTTAACTGTATTAAGGGTAATCCAATAAGTGAATTAGGGTCACGACCACTTAAATGAGTGAATAATGTGATCCCCATTCCTTCTGCTTTAAAACTCCCGGCACAATCAAACGGCTGTTCTATTTCTAAATAACGCTTTATTTGTGGTATGGATAAATCTCTAAACCCGACTGTGAATGTATCTACTATTTGATGATGATTATTTTTCTGTGTATCAACCACACATAAACTAGTATAAAAAGTAACGTTATTACCTGAACAAGCTAACAATTGTGTTGTAGCATTTTCCATATTGCCTGGTTTAGTCAAAATCTGGTTGTTAATCGTAGCGACTTGGTCACTCCCAATCACCACTGTATTATCAATGTTTTTTGCAATGGCGAACGCTTTCTCGTAGGCAAGTCTACTCACTAATGCATCTGGGCTTTCATTGTTTAGGGGAGTTTCATCTATCTCGGGAGAGATTGATTGGAATGGTAAATTAAGTCGTGATAATAATGCATGTCGATAAGGTGAAGATGAAGCTAAGACGATATTTTTCATAATACTCAAAACGTATAAAATGATAGATTGATAATTATAGTATGCGTATCAGATAAAAAAGCCAATCTTTAAGGGCATTAGCGATGTTTATCATGAATAATTACTTTGACTATTCGAGCTGAAATCTATATGATGCGCGCGTTATGCAGAAAGTTAAATTGCCAAAAGTCATCGATCCTGTCAAAAGTGCCAATAAACGCTCAGAGTATTCTGGTGTTATGAGCGCTTCGGACATGCCTAGGTGGTCGGAAGCAGTCGCTGGATGTAACGATGTAATTCACGTCGAGGCCAAGTTTGAAAAAGACGCGCAGAGTCTTACTTTGTTTCACGGAACACTCGATACATCAGCGCAACTTATCTGCCAACGTTGTAACTCGCTCCTAGAGCAAACAGTGCATGTTGATTTTTGTTTCACGCCCGTGCAGGGGCCTGACATTGACGAGCTGGAGTTACCTGAGGCTTATGAACCGGTTGAAGTAGACGAACACGGAGAAGTGAATCTGCTACAATTATTTGAGGATGAACTGATTATCTCTTTACCTATCGTACCGCTCCATGCAGAGGATGCGTGTACTGTAACTGAAGATGATATGACTTTCGGTAAACTCAAACCGGAACAAGAGCGACAAAACCCATTTGCGGTTTTACAAGAACTTAAGCGAGACCAGGAGTAATTTATGGCTGTACAACAAAATCGTAAAACACGTGCTAAACGTGGTACGCGTCGTGCACACGATGCGTTAACAGGCGCAACTTTGTCTGTCGATTCTACATCAGGTGAAACTCACCGTCGTCACCATGTGACAGCGGATGGTTTTTACAGAGGCAAAAAAGTCATTGGCAACTAAGCCAATTTCATGATGCCAGTACTAACCATTGCGTTAGATGCGATGGGGGGCGATCTCGGCCCCCCAATCATTCTTTCGGGTGCAATTAAAGCACTTCAAACCCATCCCAATTTACACATTATTGCTTGTGGCGATGCCCAGACGATCACTGGTATTACCGCAGAACTCAATAGTGATATTGCGTCACGCATTACCATTCACCATTGCCAAGATGAAATCACGATGCAAGACAAACCATCGTTTGTGTTACGCCACAAAAAAGATGCGTCAATGCGCCGTGTGATTGAACTTGTGAAAGATAACCGAGCAGATGCATGTGTCAGTGCTGGTAATACAGGCGCTTTGTTTGCGTTAGCATCTTTCATATTAAGAACGTTACCAGGCATCAACCGCCCGGCATTAATTACGTCACTCCCCACACAAGCATCCCACCCAGTATGGTTACTCGATTTGGGTGCCAATGTGAGTCATGATGCTGAAACTTTATTTCAAAATGCGGTTATGGGTTCAGTATTAGTTCAACATTTAACCGATATTGCCAAACCTAGTATTGCATTATTGAACGTGGGTGAAGAAAATAATAAAGGCAATGCACAGGTTAAGCTTGCTAATGATTTAATCGCCAAAACCAAATCACTCAATTACATTGGGTATGTTGAAGGTACTGATATTTTTACTGGGAAAGCTGATGTAATTGTTACGGATGGCTTTACTGGTAACGTTGCGTTAAAAACCAGTGAAGGCATTGCTAAATTTTTACTGAATGAAATTCAGCGCACAGCTCAATCCTCTTGGTTGCATAAGGTCTTCTCTGTAATTGCTTTACCGGTCTTTCGTCGTTTGTTAAAAAAAATGAAAGCTGACCAGTATAATGGAGCGAGTTTGATAGGATTACAGGGTATTGTCATAAAAAGTCATGGGAATGCGTCAGCTAATGCGGTTTTTCATGCCATAGAGCAAGCCATACATGAAGTTGAGCAACAAGTTCCCACGAAAATAAAAACCACGATAGAAAATATCCTGCTGGAGTAGCAAACAACCATGTATTCACGATTTATTGGTACGGGAAGTTATTTTCCTTCCGACGTACGCACTAATGCTGACCTTGAAATAATGGTCGATACCACTGATGAGTGGATTACCGATAGAACAGGTATTAAAGAGCGACGTATCATTGGCGCACATGAAACAGCCGGAACGATGGGAGCTGAGGCCGCGAAGGATGCGATTGAACATGCGGGTATTGATAAATCTACCATCGATATGATTGTGTGTGCGACTACATCTGGTCAACATGCACTCCCTTCTACTGCATGTGAAATTCAACGTATTCTAGACATTGATGGGATCCCAGCATTTGATGTTGCTGCTGCCTGTGCTGGATATTGCTATGCATTAAGTGTTGCCGACCAATATATTAAGTCAGGAATGGCAAAACGCATATTAGTAATTGGCACAGATTGTTTGTCTCGTTTAATCGATCCTGCAGATCGTTCTATGGTCATTTTGTTTGGCGATGGCGCTGGAGCAACTATCATTGAAGCCAGTGAAGAGCCTGGTATTTTATCGACACATATCCATGCGGCAGGATCTTACTCAGATTTATTGTATGTAGGTAACCCAACACGCGGTGATGAAGCATCCGTGCATCAAAATTGGGGTTCAATGCGAGGCAATGAAGTCTTTAAAGTTGCAGTCACAAAGCTGAGTGAAGTTGTAGAAGAAACGCTTGCGGCAAATAATATGGATAAATCTGAGCTGGATTGGTTAGTTCCTCATCAGGCAAACTTCAGAATTATCAAAGCAACAGCGAAAAAATTGAATATGTCATTAGACCAAGTGGTCATGACACTCGAACATCATGGCAATACTTCAGCTGCTACAGTGCCTACAGCCTTAGACGCAGCAGTTAAAGATGGACGCATTAAACGCGGTCAACATTTATTATTAGAAGCATTTGGTGGTGGTTTTGCATGGGCATCTGCGCTCGTTCGTTACTAACTATCAATATATAATTGGATAAGGAATTTAGATGAGTCAATCAACAATCGCCTGTGTCTTTCCAGGTCAAGGCTCTCAAAGTGTCGGTATGCTTTCAGAACTTGCTACACATACCCCTGTCATTCAAGACACATTTGCAGAAGCATCTGCTGCGTTAGGTTATGATTTGTGGGATGTTGTTGCCAATGATCCTGATGAAATATTAAACCAAACACATATTACTCAGCCTGCGCTATTAACTGCTAGCGTTGCAGTATATCGCGCGTTACAAAATGCGGCTCCTTTTACACCAGCGTTAATGGCTGGTCACAGTTTAGGTGAATATTCTGCATTAGTTTGTAGTGGTGTTTTGTCATTAGCCGACGGTGTAAAGCTGGTCAAAGCACGTGGTGAGTTTATGCAAAGCGCAGTTAAACCAGGTGAAGGGGCAATGTATGCGATTATTGGTTTAGCTGATGATAAGATTATTGACGCTTGTGCCAATGCCCAGTCTGAAACAGGCGAGATTGTATCAGCCGTCAATTTCAATTCACCAGGTCAAGTCGTCATTGCTGGTACTGCATCTGCAGCTGAAAAAGCGGCAGCTGCTTGTAAAGAGGCGGGGGCAAAACGTGCATTACCATTATCCGTGTCAGTACCATCTCATTGTGAGTTAATGTTACCTGCTGCAGCGCAATTAGCTGAGTTAATGGAATCTGTTACCTTCAATGCACCTAAAGTGGCATTTATTAATAATGTTGATGTCAGTATTGAACACGATGGCGCTGCGATTAAAGATGCGCTTGTGCGTCAGTTATCTTGCCCGGTCCGCTGGACTGAGAGTGTGCAAGCATTCGCCGCACATCAGGTCGACACAGTATTAGAAATCGGTCCAGGAAAAGTATTAGCTGGATTAATCAAACGTATTGATAAAGGGTTAGCAACGCACAGCGTGAATCAACCCGAACACTTAGTACAATATTAAATTAGAATTAAAGAGAATTAAGCATGTCAGATAAAAAAATCATCCTTGTTACGGGCGCATCTCGTGGTATTGGTAAAGCATGTGCCTTAGCTTTGGTTAGCGAGAACAGCTTTGTGATCGGAACTGCCACAAGTGAAAGTGGCGCAGCGGCTATCAGTGAGTATCTTGGTGACAATGGTGTTGGCAAAGTGTTGAACGTGACCGCCGAAGGTAGCATTGATAATCTTATCGCAGAAATCACTACAGAATATGGTCCAGTTGAAGTGTTAGTCAACAATGCTGGTATTACTCGTGATAATTTATTAATGCGTATGAAAGATGATGAGTGGAACGCCATTATCCAAACTAACTTAACCTCTATTTTTACGTTATCAAAAGCGGTTTTACGTGGCATGATGAAAAAACGTTTTGGTCGTATTATAAACATTGGTTCTGTTGTTGGGTTGACCGGCAATCCAGGTCAAGCTAACTACGCGGCAGCAAAAGCGGGTGTTATTGGATTTTCTAAATCAATGGCCCGAGAAGTTGCATCACGTGGTATTACGGTTAATGTCGTTGCCCCAGGTTTTATTGATACGGATATGACTAAAGTATTGAGCGATGAACAAAAAGAGGCCATCTTTAAAGATGTCCCAGCGAATCGTTTAGGTCAGCCTGAAGAAATAGCCGGCACAGTGGCGTTTTTAGCCAGTGATGTGGCGGCATATATCACAGGTGAGACTATTAATGTCAACGGTGGCATGTATATGGGGTAATCTCCATTGCTGATAAATACACCATATATTGTGGTATATGAAAGCGATAAAAATCATATTTAAACTCAAATACTGTGTAAATCACCGTATTTGCCTAAATTTTGTACAGATTGTGGTTTGACCACGGTGTAAAAGTCATTTGTTTCTTGCATAAAGGGGCAATGCAAAATAAACTAGCGAAAATTTTTTCCAAGTCAATTAAGGGAATATACAACATGAGTAACATCGAAGAACGCGTAAAAAAAATCATCATTGAACAATTAGGCGTGAAAGAAGAAGAAGTAAAATCAGAAGCATCATTTGTTGATGATTTAGGCGCTGACTCTTTGGACACTGTTGAATTAGTAATGGCTCTAGAAGACGAGTTTGATACTGAGATTCCAGATGAAGAAGCTGAAAAAATCACGACTGTCCAATCTGCAATTGACTATGTCAACGCAAACAACGACGCGTAATTTTTAAATGTTTGAAAAAACGGCTCTTTATGGGCCGTTTTTTATGAGCACAATAAAATGGAGAATCCCATGGCTAAAAGAAGAGTTGTAGTTACTGGACTTGGCTTAATTACCCCTTTAGGCAATGATGTTGATACATCATGGTCAAATATTTTAGATGGTCAATCAGGTATTGGGCCAATCACTCATTTTGATGCTACTGATTACAGCACCCGTTTTGCTGGTGAAGCAACTGACTTCGATCCCACTGAATATATTGATAAAAAAGAAACCAAAAAAATGGATCGCTTTATTCAACTAGGTATTGCTGCAGGAATTCAAGCTCTAGACGATGCAAACTATCCAGTCAATGAGGCTAATGCTTCAAGAGTAGGTATTGCAATAGGTTCAGGTATAGGTGGTTTGCCTCTGATTGAAGAGAACCATGTGAAATTGCTTAAAAGTGGTCCTCGTCGAGTTTCTCCTTTCTTTGTACCATCAACTATTACAAATATGGTATCGGGTTTTTTATCAATTATGCGAGGCTTAAAAGGGCCTAACCTGAATGTTGTTACCGCATGTACAACAGGGGTTCATAATATCGGTATTGCTGCGCGTACTATCGCTTATGGCGATGCTGATGCAATGGTAGCGGGTGGTGCTGAGTCAACAATTACTCCGTTAGCGATGGCAGGTTTTGGTTCTGCACGGGCGTTATCTACCAACAACGACAATCCTCAACAAGCTTCTCGCCCATGGGATGAAGCTCGTGATGGGTTTGTAATGGGTGAAGGTGCTGGTGTTGTTATGCTTGAAGAGTATGAGCACGCCAAGGCTCGTGGTGCAAAAATTTATGCTGAACTAGTCGGTTTTGGTATGTCCGGTGATGCATATCATATGACTTCGCCACCAGAAGATGGAGAAGGTGCCGCAGCGGCAATGCAAAATGCAATTAATGATGCTTCTGTCGATGTTAAAGATATTGGTTATATTAATGCACATGGCACTTCAACACCTGCTGGTGATAAAGCTGAGATTGCAGCAGTTAAAGCCATTTTTAAAGCATCAGCGAAAGACGTATTGGTTAGCTCAACCAAATCAATGACGGGTCACTTATTAGGAGCTGCCGGTTCAGTAGAAGCTATTTTTACTATCCTAGCGCTTCGCGATAAGATGGCACCGCCAACGATAAACTTGGATAATCCTAGTCCGGAATGCGATTTAAATTTAGTACCACATACACCATTACCATTTGAACAGGCGTATGCCTTGTGTAATTCATTTGGCTTTGGTGGAACCAATGGTTCGCTACTATTTAAACGCCCTGATTAAGTTTCATACAATCATTTAAAAACGCAGGTATATCCTGCGTTTTTTTATGTCTAATAAGCACTATTTATCGTACTTTAAATGCACGGTTAATCATTTTCGAACAATAGTTGAATATCCCTTGGTTTTTGCTAATGTAGTGAACATGAAATTAGAAATTTACTCAGATACTGCCACTACATTGATCCCTAGTAATGACCGTGCCTTTAATTACGGAGATGGTTTTTTTACGACGATGTGCTGTCTTGATCAACAAATTCATTTATTTGATTTACATATTCAGCGATTACAATCTGATGCTAAGCGATTGTTCGTCGAAATCAGTGACTGGTCAGGATTGATTAAAGCGATACAAAATACTGCAATGTCAGCCCCAAGACAATGTGTTATAAAAGTGCATATATCCTTGGGACAGGGTGGGCGTGGCTATTCGCGAGGTGCTCAAAGTGAACCACATGCGTTGATTAAAGTATTACCTTTTCCGGATAGTTTAGATGCATTGAGCTTATCTGTGGGACAAGGATATTTATCGGAACAATCCATGCTTGCCGGGATTAAACATTGTAATCGACTCGAGCAGGTTTTGTTTAAACGTCAAGCTGATGTACTGGGTCTTGACGATGTGGTCTGTTTAGATAGTCGGCAACATATTATAGAAACGAGTAGTGCTAATTTATTTTGGTTTGCAAATAATACATGGCATACCCCGTCACTTAACCACTGCGGTGTAAATGGTGTGTATCGTCAGTTTTTGTTGAATATGTTTACTCATTACGATATGGATTTTTTGGTTGGTGATTATGGGTTGATTGATCTCATTAATGCCGAATCTGCGTTTGCGTGTAATGCGGTAAGAGGTATGATGCCGATAAAACAAATAAATGTATCACATAATAATCAACAGACATTATCGCTTAATCAGCAACAAACTCTTCAGGAACAGACAACCCTTTACACTAATAATCAATTGCCAGCGTTACAAACGTTGATACAACAATTTATGCTCATAGAGTCAAATAAATGACCAATAAAATTAAAGCAACGCTTATAACATGGTTGATGTGTCTGGCATTATTAGTAACAATAATTGCCGCTTATCTAATCAATATTCAAGGCCGTACTTTATTTAAGTTACCTAATCAGGCAACAGTGTTAGTTGAAGTGAAGTCTGGCTCTAATGTAGTGCAATTACTCAAGCAGATGAATCAGCGAAATTTTCTGACCGATACTGGAGTGTTGCAAAAATTATGGCTCAAGACTAATCCTCATTTAAGTCAGATTAAAGCTGGTTGGTATCAATTATCCCATGATCAAAGTTTAGTATCTTGGCTGTCAGAAGTAGCAAAAGGGGAAGTGATCACTCATAAAATTACCCTAGTAGAGGGACAAACTCTTTGGGAATGGTTAGCGAAGATGAGCTCAACTGGCCTGATCAACATCGATGTGAAATTTGATGAAGGTAACGTTCGCTATACTGATTTAACTGGAAGGGTATGGTCTGAAGGTACATATTTACCAGAAACATACCAGTTTACCCACCTTGCCAGTGCAACAAGTATTCTCCGTCAGGCCAAACAGGCACAAGTTGACACCTTAAATCAATTATTATCTGAGTATGAATTACCAGAGTTAATTCCATCCAAGGCACAATGGATAACGCTTGCTTCGATTATTGAAAAAGAAACAGGTGCGGCTCATGAGCGTGAACATATCGCCGGTGTATTTTTAAATCGTTTGTCGCGTAATATGCGATTACAAACGGATCCCACAGTAATTTATGGAATAGGACCCTCCTTTGATGGGGATATTACTCGTGAACATCTTAAAACACCCACGCCATTCAATACTTATACAATGAAAGGCCTTCCACCATCTCCAATTGCAGCCCCATCTAAGGCTGCGCTTGAATCAGTTTTAAAGCCATTAGCGACAGAAGATTTATACTTTGTGGCTAAAGGTAATGGTGAACATCATTTCTCAGAAACATTACAAGAACATAATCAAGCTGTGCGACAATATCAGCTGAATAAAACCATTAATAAAGAATAGGCACAAGGATGACGAAGTTAGGACAGTTTATTGTTGTTGAAGGTCTGGAAGGGGCAGGGAAAAGTACTGTTATCAAGGCCATTCAGCGAGAGTTAGAAGCGCACGGACATGAACTCAAATTAACTCGTGAACCTGGTGGCACTCCCATGGCTGAAGCTATTCGTGACTGTGTTAAACACGATTGGCAAGATGAAATAGTCACAGAGCAAACTGAATTATTATTGATGTATGCAGCACGTAGTCAGTTGATTGAAAACACCATTAAACCGGCATTAGCGAATGGAATATGGGTGTTGGGTGACCGTCACGATTGGTCTTCCTTAGCGTATCAAGGTGGGGGGCGACAAGTTAATTTAGCGCATTTAAACGCGATACGTGAATTAACTTTAGATGGTTTTACTGCAAATTTAACTATTTATTTAGATATTAATCCCAAAGTAGGGTTAAGTCGTGCTGCCGCTCGAGGTGAATTAGATCGGATTGAACAGTCCGGATTAGCTTTTTTTGAACGCGCGCGTGAAACCTATTTAAACTTAGTGAAAAATTCAGATTCCGCTATCCTGATTGATGCTGAGCAAAGTATTGATAAAGTTCGCGAAGATGTGATAACGGCTGTTCGTCAATTTTTAGGGATGACTGAATGAGTATTTGTTATCCTTGGTTTACTGAGATTCACACGCAATTTATGCGTCATGCTCAGGCGAATACCTTGCACCATGCGATATTACTCCATGCTAAACCTGGTATGGGTAAACATGCTTATGTACATCAATTGGCGGATGATTTGCTATGTCATCATCTCAAATTTGGACACGCATGTGGTCAATGCCAAAGTTGTTTACTTAATCAAGCTTCATCACACCCTGATCGCTATGTCATTGCGAGTGATAAACAAATTTCAGTCAATGAAATACGTGAAGCATTAACTAAATTACAAGAACATGCTCAGTTACGTCAGCGTAAAATATTGATTATCGAATATGCCGACACAATGACTGAATCAGCGGCGAACGCATTGCTTAAGACGCTTGAAGAACCAAGCTTAAATACGTTCTTACTGTTAACTGTGAGTGATATTCAGCGCTTACTACCGACAATACTAAGTCGTTGTGAAAAAAACACATTGATCATACCTAGTTTAGATATGATCCGTGCATGGTTAAATGAACATTATCAAATCACAGCTGCAGATGATCTGATGCGCGCTTATCAATTTGCTCCTTTGAGTATTGTTAATGCGTTAACAGAAGATACTGAAATGAATTATAATGCGTTTAAACAAGATTTAGGTGCTATTAAGCAAGGCCAATTAAATAGTTTGGAGTTTGCTCAAAAGTGGCATTCACAAGCGCACCAGTCTCTTGGTTGGTTACAATTAATGCTGCAACAAAAGACAGCACAAGCAACTGATAAGAAGGAGTCATTGCGTTTTCTTGCCGTTTCAGATTTTGTCAGTCAACAAATGCAACGTATTCATCATCAAGGTACCAATAAACGTTTGGTACTCTCCCAAGTTATAGATAAGGTTATGAGTTAATCATGTTTGTAGATTCCCATTGTCATCTTGATAAATTAGATAAGTCACCCACAGAGCTAGCCGAAGCTGTTAATTTTGCTCAACAACGTGGTGTTGAACACATGTTGTGCGTGGCTGTAAGTGTAAGTGAATTTGATGATATGGTCGAAACAGTGAGTGAGTTTGATAATGTTTCTGTGTCTTGTGGTGTACATCCTTGTTATGAGGATGAGATGACCGATTATGATACTTTGCTTGGTTATGCTGCTTTGGATAAAGTAGTGGCAGTAGGGGAGACGGGTTTAGATTACTATCACTCTACTGATACTAAAGCAGTTCAACAGCGCAGTTTTATTGATCATATCAAAGTCGCTTCCCAAGTAGGTAAGCCATTAATTATTCATACTCGTAATGCGCGTGAAGATACTATCGCTTTATATAAGGCGCATAAAAATGAACAGACTTCTGGTGTATTACATTGTTTTACAGAATCTATGGAAATGGCACAGCAAGCATTAGATTTAGGTCTATATATTTCTTTATCCGGGATTGTAACGTTTAAATCTGCTAAAGAATTACAAGAAGTTGCAAAAATGATCCCTATTGATCGTTTACTTATTGAGACTGATTCGCCATGGCTAGCGCCGGTACCATATCGTGGCAAACCCAATCAACCAGGCTACGTTGTGGAAGTAGGGGAGTTCATAGCTAATTTACGAGGGATATCAGTCGAAGCTTTAGCAAAACATACAACAGAAAATTTTTATCGTTTATTTAATACGGTTAAGCGATGACGTCGACATTTACTATTAGTGCTTGGCGACAGAGGTTAGCAAGAAGCCTACATGTGTCTCGGAGTAAACCCGAAGCTAAGTATATTCAACTAGCGACACTGAGTGATGAAGGTTTTGTGCAAAACCGAACGTTAGTGTTTCGTGGATTTGTCGATGAATCAGACCACATTATTATGATCACTGATACTCGTTCTGATAAATTCCTAGCACTACAAGCTCATTCTCATGCTGAGATATGTTGGTACTTTGCAAAAACTCGTGAACAATATCGACTTAGTGGCAACATTAACATTTTTGCCAATACTTCAGACTTAAGAACGTCAGTCTGGAATAAAATTTCTCCATCTGCTAAAGCCCAATTTTATTGGTATTTAGATGATAAACTAGTTAACGAGCTTAGTTTGAATAATAGTATTCCTGATACATTTTGTGTATTACTGTTAGAAACACAACAAGTAGATTACTTGTTGCTTGCTGATCAGCATGAACGTATTAAATATCAACTAATTGATAAAAAGTGGCAAGAAACACACATAAACCCATAGCATAGCCACTTTGCAAAAGTAGATACTGCCAACTTTGAATAGATTGATTATGTCTCATAAGATGTCTACCAGGGGCCAACCACGACATTATTTGTATTACTTACAGTATTTAATACGGTTACATTGACTTCAAAACGTTGAGCTGCTTGTTGAAGGAGTGCGGTTTGCATGTTAGAAAATTCATGATTTTCGATGTATATGCTTTCACATTGCCCTTGACTCACAATTCTCATTACCCATGCGAATACTTTTGCTTTTTCTGGTTTTTGTATACGTATTCCACTCTCAATATCTCGACCAAAACAAATAGTATCACTTAATAAATACTGCCATTTTGCTTGTTTCTTTTCTACTGAATGCTGCTTTATTCCATATTGTAATGTATCGATCGCATAAATTTGATGAAGTGCTTGAGTGGATGTCATGAGCTGAACCTTGTTTATTTATACAGTGGTTATAAATATAGTACTGTATAAATAAACAGTCAATGTTTTTTTATTGTTTTTTCCTAAAGATCCTGTCTAACAGGACTAAATAGACTTTGATGCATACGACTAGCAAATTCATCAGTCATGCCTGAGATATAATCAGCTAATATACGTTCGCCTAAACCTTCTGATTGAGCTTCTTGCCAGCGTTTTAAGGTATTACTAGGTAGTAATCGTTGTGGGTCTGAACTAAATGCCTGAAACAACTCCATGACAATTTGTTGGCCTTTGTATTCCATTATCTGAACTTCAGTGTTATTAATTACGTGCTTTCTGACATAATCTTTAAAATAGGTCAGGCAAGTCGCTTCAATTTTAGGTAATTGAGCTTGATAATCGAGTAGATTCGTTTTAAAGATCTGATGACGATGGATGTTAATTGCAGTGATGAAATTATTGACCAATGCACCTATAGCATTTTTACGTCGATAATTTTCTTCACTAAATAATTCTAATGCTAGGGTATGGATCCGCTGTGCAAGACGACCATCTGATTGTTGAATAGGCTTAACAATTTCATGCTCAAAAGTACTAATTGTTACCTTATTCATTACAATGGCGTCCTCGAGATCATGGATCCCATAAGCAATATCATCTGCGAGTTCCATCACTGAACAATCAAAACTTTTAAATTGCGTTTTAGCATGTTTATCTTGCTGTTTTTCAGCCTTTATAAACAACTGACTATCACTTGAATCGATCCCGGATAATAACCAATCAAATACAGCTGCATCACATTGATATAGGCCTTTTGGAGGTATATATGCGTTAGCAGTGATCTCTCTAGTACTACGAGCTTGACATTCGGGATAGGGATAAACTAAGTTATCAATGTAGTTTGGGTATTTCACTAAGCCTAATAATGTACGTCGACTTAAATTCATGCCATTTTTAATGGTATATGGTTCTAATTTTGAAACAATTCTAAAAGTTTGTGCGTTTCCTTCAAAGCCTCCATAATCTCGCATCATATAATTTAAAGCTATTTCGCCACCATGACCAAAAGGTGGATGACCTATATCATGAGCTAGACATATTGTTTCAATTAAATGCCCATCTAAACCTAAAAGCATTGATTGTTCAGGATATTTTTGTCTCAGTTGCTCAGTAATACCGGCACCAATTTGTGCTGCTTCTAACGAATGTGTAAGACGGGTACGAAAAAAATCACTCAATCCAATGCCATGAATTTGTGTTTTGGCTTGTAGCCTGCGAAAAGCAGCAGAGTGCATTACTCTAGCCTTATCCCGCTGTGCTGCACTTCGATGGTCACCATCACGTGAATCTGTTCGAGGTTGATGACGTTGTTCCCAAATTAAATGTGATGTAGCTTTTGCAGACATTCTATAATTATCCTTTTCGAAATAAAAAAGGTAACCTTTGGTTACCTTTTTGTATGGTGTTCAATAGATATAAATAGCTAATCTCTATTTAAGTTCTCGCATACTTACCACTACACCATTATTGTCTTTACCAATTGTATATGGTGATATTGATATTTCAATTTGAGATTCCTCAGATATATCAATAACCTCATGTACTGGACCACCACCATCATTGACAGAATGAATTAATTGATGCAAACCATCAAAATCAAACTTCAATGACAGGTCCATAAATGGACGGTTTAAATCGAAGTCCATAATGTTCAAGAAGTTAGTTAATGGACGTGTATATCGACGAATACGTAATTCAGAATCTAAAAACAATACAGCAAGTTCTGTCGCAGTTAATAAGTTCTCTAAATCGTTATTAGTATCAGTAAGCTCTACAATTTTTTGCTGATATTCACTGTTGACTGTATATAATTCTTCGTTGACTGATTGTAATTCTTCATTAGTGGATTGAAGTTCTTCATTTGCAGCCATTAACTCTTCATTACTCGATTGTAATTCTTCACTGGTGGTGTCTAAATCTTCTAGTGCTTCACGGTACATACGTTGACATTCAACAAGTGACGAATCAAGTTCTAAAATACGCTGCTGAGTTTGTTCCTCGGGTGTATATACTAAATCTCCCGTTAATACCTTACTTGAAGCATTTTCAACAAAACTTATCGCAATATATTTTTCAGCTTCATCTTCTTCATTAAAAGAAAAGCAATTGAGACTATAACTTTTAAGCTCACCATTTGTATCGGTTTGATTAAATACACTCTCCATCAGTATGCCATTATTTTCTCTGATCACTTGATGAGCAGCAGATAAAACATGACTAGTTAATTCTGGCACCAGAATATCAGCTATATCATTGGTCACTTCACCAGCTTTCAACTTTGTCGTCAAAAACGAAGTATCACCATAGCTGTATATAAGTTGGAGCTTTGAATCAATAATAAACGTGGGTGGTAAAAACCGTTCTTGTAAGGTTTTAATACCAATTAAACGATTACGCGGCTTAACAGTACGTTTATTGATGCGTTCGATATATTGAGGAATTGTTTTCGGTTCATATCCTCCACGTCGAATACCTTGTGACGTAATTGAGGAGACTGGAATACGTAGATCCTGAGTTTTTTGATAAATACGTAATTTAGAATCGATAGTATGGAAGTAGTTAGAGAAATTCCCTGGTGATTCTGCACTACCGAGCACCATGTAGCCATTCTTCTTTAATGCAAAATGGAAAAATGCCAGTGCTTTTTGTTGTGCAGGTGTTTGCAAATAGATAAGGCAATTACGGCAACTTACGAGATCCATATTTGAAAATGGTGGATCTTGAATAACATTATGTGTTGCTAATACCACTAAGCTACGTAATTCTTTAGTGACTTGATAATTACCATCGGCTAATGTGTAAAAGTAGTTACTCAGGTAATTACTTGGGACTTCGTTACTAATACCGGTAGGGTAAATACCATTTGCAGCGTAAGCAACAGCTGTCTGGTCGATATCACTGGCAAATACTTTTACTTGACGCTCTAAGCCTAACTCTTTAATGGTGCTGTCAAATAACATCGCTATTGTATAAGCTTCCTCACCTGTTGAGCAGCCAGTTGTCCAAACTCGAATTGGATCTTTTGGCGTTGCTTCAAGGACAAGTGGTTTGATCACTTCAACGCGTAACTTTTCCCATAACTCAGGGTCGCGGAAAAACTGTGTTACCCCGATTAACAAGTCCTGTTTAACGAGTTCTATTTCATTTTCATTTTCTTGTAAATATTCCCAATATTCCTGTAATGACAGTTTATTGTTAATACTCATTCGATGTTCAATACGACGTGATACTGTGGATTCTTTGTATGCTTTAAAATCTAAATCTGTTTGTTTTTGAATGAGCTTTAGAATTTGCTCTAGTAAACCCGTATTTTGAGATAGATGAAATTTGAATTGATCTGTCGTAGTCGCCGTAAGTGGATGTGAAATAAAGTTTTTGATGTAGCCAGGCATTTCAGCCACTTTCAATACAAAATCAACAGAACCTGTATTGATTGCGTTCTGCGGCATACCATTGAACTGTGCTTCCTCTGGGTCTTGAGAAATGACCATCGCACCTGCTTCTTTCATTGCTTGGATCCCACGGCAACCATCAGAACCTGTTCCTGATAATATAATACCCACCGCTTTATTTTGAGAATCTTCAGCTAATGTTCTAAAGAATTCATTAATAGGTAAATTAATTCGATTATCAGGCGGCAGTTCAGATAAATATATTTTACCGTCTGTGACCCGCATTAGTTTACCTGCAGGTATGAGATATACCGTGTTAGCTAGAAGAGTTTCGCCTTCTGTTGCCTGATGTGTAGGCATATTAGTATGCTTCTTAAGAAGCTCATCCATCATGCTTTTAAAATCAGGTGATAAATGTTGAACCACCACATATGAACAACCTAAGTCGTCTGGCAGTGCATCAAATAATACCTCTAAAGCTTCTAAGCCACCGGCAGAAGCTCCAATGGCAACGATATGAGAGGGGGAATCATTTACTGAATCATCATTGATCATAATATATTTGTTTTCCTAACACGCTTTTAACTGATTATAGTATGTAACTAAGATAATGCACCTATTTTTTTACACTAGAAATTAAAAGAGCAATCTTAATACTTTTATTAAGCCATTACGTTAATTATTGAGTTTGGCATTGTGACTTAATGAACTGATAAAGCTCAGGTAACTTGAGCGGTTTTGTTACTATATCGGTGAATCCATGGTCAATATATAGATGCTTATTTTGAAAATTGACATCCGCAGTCAAAGCTAAAATAGGTACCTCATTGTCATTCTCACGTATAGCTTTACACACATCGATACCATTTAATACTGGCATATGTATATCTAATATCAATAAATCAACATCTTGCATTTGATGATAAGTTTCAAGTGCTTGCTTGCCATTATCACAGATTTGAATATTATTATTTTTATTGGCCAAGATATGCTTCAATATGGTTTGATTAGATTCATTGTCTTCAGCAATAATAATATTTAAACCCGTTAAATCGGGTGGTTCAATTTGCATTTTTAAAGATTCATTAACTGTTGGAGCATCCGTTATTGGCATTGGAGCTTGAAATGTAAATTCAGTACCCACACCTTCTTCACTTGTTACTTTTAGCTTACCTGACATTAACTCAGTTAAGCTTGTACAAATTGCTAAACCTAATCCAGTTCCACCATAGCTTCTGGTGATTGAATCGTCAGCTTGTTTGAACGGTGAGAAAATGTTTTGTAATTGGTGTTTGGGGATCCCGATACCCGTATCTTTTACGCTTAACTCAATGCTCTCATCGTTACCAAGCAAACATATGTCAACAGAGCCTTTTTCAGTAAATTTAATCGCATTTGAAATTAAATTATTAATGATTTGGTTAAATCTGACGGGGTCTCCCACGCGATAAGGATTAAATTCAGGTGGGATAGTTAAATTAATTTCAATATCCTTATCTAAAGACAGCATAAATTTGTCGATAGCACTTGTCAGTAACTGTTGTAAATTTATTCCAATAGACTCTATAGCCATTTGGTGTGCGTCGATTTTAGATAAATCTAAGATGTCATTGATTATTTTTAGAAGATGATCGGAAGAGTCTATGGCCATGTTAACAAGGTTTAATGAGCCGGTATCTAAATCGTAACTTTCTAGAATTTGTAACGCTCCCATAATTGCATTCATGGGCGTTCTTATCTCATGACTCATGTTGGCTAAAAAGCGAGTTCTTGAAGCTGATGCATCTTGAGCAATGATCATATTTTCTTGAGCTTTAGTGGCTTGATTGACAATTTCTTTTTGTGAAATTTCTGATTCAGTGGTGTCTATACAGGTCCCTAATATACGTAGATTTCGCTTATTTTCATCCATATAAAATTTAGCGTTAATTCGTACATAAGAAATTCTTCCTAGTGGAGAAAGTGTGCGACAAGTGATAAGTATAGCGTTATTTTCAGCTAAGCCTCTAGAGCCTCTGTTAAATGCAGTAATAAAATCGTTGCGGTCGCTTGGGTGAATAAGATCAATCCAATGTTCGAATCGAGATACTTTTTGTTGGGGCGATAAATCAAATATCGATAACATTGAATCATCCCAATACAATATTTGATTCTCAACATGATAATCCCAAGTACCTGTTGCTGAAGTATTTAATGCAAGCGCAATACGTTGTTTTAGGAATTCGCTTTCAACGTTTTGATGATGTTGTTTCGTAATGTCTCGAATGATGCCATAACGTTTAGTAATGACATCATTGTCAAAATCCCCAGTCATAAAAATTTCTATTTTACGTTCTTCACCACTAGTATCACAAATATCATAGACACCCGTAAAGTTAATCTTATATTCTTCTAAAAAGTAAATATTTTGTGTCAGTCTCTTAATACTGTCAGTGGAGAAAAAACGCGTATTTTCTTCCAGCGAAGGAACGTAATCTTTAGAGCAACCAAAAATTACATATACATAATCACTCCAAGTCATAACATTGGTTGTGTAATCATATTCCCATAGACCAGATAATGTCTTGCTCTCAATGATGTGATTGTATTTTTGGTAAAGAAGCATTCTGCGATTGACTATTTAAATTTAAAAAATGTTACTTATTACTTTAATCTACTTTGTGTTTTTTGCCAGTTCATCTACGCCTACTGCGCAATTTTCTTCAAAACACTCTCTGAAATACTTAACTTCAGGCATATCATCAGAAAATGTTGCTAGCATTCGTTCTAGGCGAGTTTTAACGGGCTCAAATTCATGGTTTCCAAAACGAATTTCATCACATGCCTTTAAATAGGCAGATAATAGATCTGCTGCTTTGACAATTTTCTTATAGGGAGTGGGCACCTGATTCTGCACTAATAAATGACCAAATATGGGTTGTAAATCGCTGGGTAATGTATGCAAGCATTCAATTTCAGCTAATTCTTCGAGTTTTTTAAATTCACGGGTTAAGGTCGGGTTATGATATTTAGTCACATGGTTAATATCTTGTAATTTTGTTTCGCTGACTTCGTGGTATAAGGCAATAGTTGCTGCTTTTTCTGGTTCCAGTTGTCCATCAAAGTAAGTGTTACGAATTACTGCTAGTAAATGAGCAATCACAGCAACTTGGTGAGAATGTTCGGCGACATTTTCGGGTTTAATGGTATGCATCAATGCCCATCTTTTGATAAGAGGCATTCGTAACAGCCAAGCTAGAAAAGTACTTTTTTGAATCATCTCTATCAACGTTGTTGGTAATGATTGAAAAATTGACCTATACGACCAATTGCAGGAGCTAATACATCCGTATGGGGTAAAAATACGAGTCTAAAATAACAGCCTTGATTTAAATTGAAAGCTCGCCCATGGACCAGCAGAATTTTCTCACTTTCGAGTAAATCAAAAATCATTTTTTCATCATTGTGGATATTGAACTTTTTAGCGTCAACTTTAGCGAAACAATACATCGCACCTTTTGGCGGAACGCAGGAGATACCGTCAATCGCATTTAATGCAGTCGTTGCAGCATCACGTTGTAATTTTAATCGCCCAGTGTCATGAATTAGGTCATTGATGCTCTGATATCCACCTAATGCGGTTTGAATTGCATGCTGACAAGGCACATTTGCACACATACGCATTGAACTAAGCATATTTAGTGCATCTATGTATTCTTGGGCTATTCGTTTATTTCCAGAAACGAGTAACCAACCAGCTCTAAAACCAGCCACTCTATAATTTTTAGATAAACCGGACATAGTCACAATAAATACATCGTTGGCTAAGGACGCGATGCACGTATGTTGAGCATCATCATATAGAATCTTGTCATATATTTCGTCACTGTAGATCACGAGATTATGTTCACGTGCTAATGCCACGATATCGAGTAATAATGCTTTTGAATATACTGCACCAGTAGGGTTATTAGGATTAATCAATACGATAGCTTTGGTTTTGTGATTAATTTTACTTTTAATATCATCAATATCAGGAAACCAGCCTGCCTGTTCATCACACACATAATGCACTGGAGTACCTGAAGATAAACTCACTGCAGCTGTCCATAATGGATAATCTGGCGCGGGTAGTAGTACTTCGTCACCTTGATTGAGTAATGCCTGCATGCTCATCATGATCATTTCACTGACACCATTGCCTATGAAGATGTCTTGAGTCGTGGTATTGCGAACGCCTTTTTGCTGGTAGTACTGCATTACCGCTACTTTCGCAGCGTAAATCCCAGTTGCTTCAGAATATCCTTGGGCTGAAGGTAAATTATAGATGACGTCTTTTAGAATGTCGTCAGGTGCTTCAAAACCAAATGGGGCAGGGTTGCCGATGTTTAATTTTAAAATACGGTGACCTTCCTCTTCCATTGCTCTTGCTTTTGCATGGATAGGCCCTCTAATGTCATAACATACATTGTCGAGTTTATTTGATTTACCAATTTGATACATAAGGATGAACTTTACTTAAACATGAATGGTCTATATTGCTTTAGCATACCTTATGTGCGCTGCGTGTTATAGTGTTTAAGAGGGTTTATTACAACGAATATGGCAAAAATATTAAGAAATTCGTCTCATCGTCTTTCCCCACTTAATGGCTCCGTCGTATGCTGTGATATTTATGGTGCGTTTATTCATACCGGCATATGGTTAAATGGAGGTATTGTTGAGCTTGCAGGTTCTGGACTGGTCCGTCATATTTCACCGAATCGATTTTTGCAAGGACGCTCAGGTGACCATATTTTCACATTGGGTAATGACACCGCTAATGTTTTAAATAGTTATCACGCTGCAGAAAATGCGCAGAGCCGAATTTATGAATATATCAATTATGATGTAATGAGTCATAACTGTAATCGCTTTGTAGCAACCTGTTTTGACTTGCCTCATTCACGTGAAATAATGTTCTTCAGCGAATTAACCGAAAAACTTTCAAACTTTTTTCAATGTTCACTCGTATTTTACAAAATAGATACAAATTTTTAACATATCTAAAACTTGGAATATAATAATGTCTAAAGAATTTGACCAGTTACCAGAAAATGCGATTACTCAAAGCCGTATTTCTAGAGTGATCCCTTGCCGAGAACTTGATGTCGGAGATCCGATTAAATGGTTATCACTCGGTCTTCAAGACGCACGCCATGCACCATTTCTCACTATTTTTTATGGCATTATATTCGCTATTATTCCTTGGGGGATTAGTGTGTTAGTTGCATTAACAGGCTGGCATTTAGTTATATTACCTGCACTGGTCTGTTTTATGATGTTAGGACCCTTTTTAGCCGCAGGTTTATATGATGTATCTTGGGAGTTTGAAAAACAACACTCTCCATCATTACGACATTCACTTCGAGCAATTAAACGAAATGCTGTTAATGAATGGGCTTTTGGTTTAATGCTGATGATCATTATGATATTTTGGCTTAGAGTTGCAGCTTTATTACATGCTTTTTACCCACAATACTTAGATCCAAGTTTAATCAATTTATTACCCTTTTTAGCTGTTGGTACTTGCATAGGTGCAATATTTACAGTCATTGTGTTCTTTTTGACAGCGTTTACTCAGCCTATTCTGATGGAGCGTCAAGTTGATTTGGCTACCGCGGTACTGACAAGTATGAACGCTGTTTGGTCAAACAAAGTGCCAATGTTAATTTGGGGATCTATCATATTTGCAGCGGTGGCAGTTGGGTTTGTAACAGGCTTTATTGGATTTATTATTCTAATGCCGATTATCGGGTATGCATCATGGCATAGTTATATTGATACTATCGCAACAAAGCGAGAACGTAACTTTGAATAATCTCACCATGAGAACGTTGACAACGTACGGGGTGTTTACTAAAAGATAATCATTTAGGAATGAATTGGTAATAGGTGATTAAGTTTTTGTTTGATATAATTTAGCGACCGTTTTACCAATGAGATGAAATGATGTGGCAATGCCCGATTTGCGATTCTGTATTATATACGCCAAATGATTCGGTTCATCGTGATAATACTTGGCGTTGTCAACAATCACATTGTTTTGATGTAGCAAAACAAGGATACGTCAACCTGTTACCTGTTCAATTTAAACACTCATTGGATCCTGGTGATGATAAAAGCATGGTCAAAGCGCGTGAAGTATTCTTGAATAACGGACATTATGAACCGTTAATACAAGCGATTGCCAGTGATCTCCAAGGTCGAATTTCTCAAGATAAGACTTATCATCTTTTCGACGCAGGTTGTGGAGAAGGTTATTATTTACGTCGATTAAATCAGTTATTAGAAAGTCATGACATTACCTATTACGGTAATGATATATCAAAAAATGCTGTGCTTCGGGCTGCCAAACAAGCCCATTCTATGACAGCAAATCATCAATACATTGTGGCTTCTTCGTATCATTTACCAGTAAGTAAACACAGTGTTGATGTGCTATTGCAAGTGTTTGCTCCTATACCAAGTACAGAAGCGTTACGCATTCTTAAAAGAGGAGGTTTATGGTACCAAATCGTTCCCAATACCCTTCACCTGCAGGAATTTAAATCGCTATTGTATACAAATATCCAATCTCATGACCCTCATCAAGAGTTGGATGTTAATTTAATCAACGAATTTGATGTGAATTTCACTTTGTCGTTATCTTCAGAAGAAAAAGCCCACCTTATGGCAATGACACCCTATGCGCACAGTGCGACAGAAGATAAACGAAATGCCTGCATTAACAGTAACTCCTCATTGACGATTGCATTTAAGGTATATGTATATCAACAATTTTTAATGGATTAAGGAATTTCATGCTACCTGGTCAACGGATTTCAAGTATCGTTTCGCAACATGCTATTAAAAAGGCTGCTTTTTTTGATCGCGATGGCATTATTAATGTCAATCATGGATATGTTCATTCGATTGAAAAGTTTGAATTTATGGATGGTATTGTTGAAGTTATGTTGCATGTGCAATCGCTTGGATATGATATTGTCGTGGTAACAAACCAATCGGGTATCGCTCGAGGTATGTACACTGAAGATGACTTTATGTTGTTAAATAAATGGATGTGCGAACAGTTAATAGAACAAGGTATAGTAATTACGCAAACATATTTTTGTCCACATCATCCTTCTGTTGGTGATAGCATCTATACCAAAGATTGTGAATGTCGCAAACCCAAAGCTGGCATGTTGTTTCAAGCAGCTAAAGATTATGACTTTAAATTAGAACGCAGTATTTTCATAGGAGATAATCGCTCCGATATGGAGAGTGCCATTGCTGCAAAAATTCGTTCAGGGTATTGGTTAACCAGTACCAAAGATCGTGGAAAAGTATTCACAATACTATCTCAACACTCAAACCTAACGACCTTATACCAAATCAATGAACTAAGAGAGTGTCTTCATTTAATTTGAGAAAATTGACTTAAATGTTTAATTGAACGATTAAACATATCGGTATTGAGTGATTGATTTAACTCATTTCCTGTGACAGCAGACGTCACCTTTGTTAATCCATTACGTTTTATTTCAGTTATTGTGTTATCACTTATCAAAATGAGCGCATTATTTTGAGTGGTGATTTGCCAATTCCGCGTTGCCGCAAATACATTCTGTCCTGTTGAGTATTGTGTGACATCCACATCACATCCTAAATTAGTAAAGATACTAGGTACGATATCTTCATCTATCATTACAGTATCTGCAATTTCACTATTACTCAAAGCAGCACCCATCGGGTTATTGACATTCGCAGGATTTAATAACAACACATGTTGTTTCACTTCATTAATTGAAAGCGCTAGTACTGTGTCTGATATTTCTGACCATTGTTGTGCATTAATATATGCAAACGTAACACCTGGAATGACGTTATTTGAATTAAGCGCTGATTTTAGTTCGGTAAAATCCCACGTTGAGGTTTTATTATGCGTAAAGCCGGTATTAGAAGGGCTATACATATTAATAGGTAATTTATAGCCTGATAAAACATCTATCAGCACCGGTGTCATATCATTGATATATTGATGATATAAATTTGGCAAACTAAATAAGCTCGTTTTTACTAATGTCTCTATATTATTCATCGGACGGAAGTAGGGGGCACTAGACCAATTTTGTGCAAATTGACTATCCAACTCAATCGATTCTGTTAAATAAACGACTAACCATGCTTTATCCTGTGCAATTGGACAATATAAAGGTTCTTTAGGATAGTCTAATTTCTCTATATTATATGTGAACTGTACTGATTTTTGTTGTGCGTAATCTGCTAGATCTAACATGCCATATCGAGACAGAGTCGTTTTAGCTGTCGACGGATAAGATAAAGGAAACATGTTGTCTTGTTGCATTATAGGTTGATATAAACGTGCATCTGCCCAAACGTGCATACCGTGTGATCCAACAAAACTCAGTAAAAATAAAGCAATGACTGATTGTCCAATACGACGACGCCTAAAACGTTCAATGCGTTTCCATAATGCATTAGCCATCAGTAGTTGAAAGCCGAACCATACAACAAATAATAAACTAAAAAAACTCCATTCTTGCCATGAAAAAGCAGCAATCTGTAAGCTGGTCTCAGTGACGATGAGCTCGCTAGAACTCAAACTAATATGTAATCCTGTTCGGTTAAACAATAATGCATCAAAGGCTAATAGCGCCAATCCTAATGCAGAAACAAATGAGGCATAAGATTTAACAAAGCGAGTATTTTCTAGGGCGTAACAAAATGGCAATATTAATATGACAAAGCTAATAAAGGTAATAAAACTAATATGACCAAACCAATTAGCAAAAAGAAATATTTGACCTAATAAACTGTGGGGAATGGGCGCAGAGAAAACATAAATGGAAGCGATCACCAAAGCTAATATGATATTAAAAAAAGCAAACCAGTGTCCCCAACTAACTAATTTTGAAACGGTTTGACGGCGCGGAGACTCTGCTAATATCATCAATTATCCCTTTACACTGCGAGTTAATACTGAACAAAACTGTTCGACCATTTGTGTGCGGATACGTTCATCTACTTGGTGTGAAAATATATGAGTAACGGCATTACCTAGGACCATCAAGGATAAATCTCGGGTAGCTTGATGCTTTTCTAAACATGCTAGAACATCGTTTAGTATCACTTCGAATTGGGCATCATTATACTGAGATTGTTGTGGCATAGGGCTTTACTCTTTATTTGTGTCTTAGTTAAGAACAGACACTACGAAATATCTGAACTATATGAATAATATCGATTATAATAGCAATCACGATTATCACCAACAGTGAATTTACCATGAGCGCGATTATCAAGCATTTTGTCATGCATCAACTATCTATTAACGCCCAACAGCGATTAGAGTTAACGCCCAAAAACGCCTGTTTTGAAGTCACTCAATCTACTGAAACCTTAGCCCATGAAATCAACCAAGCGTTTAATTCCAAACCAGGTAAAGGAGTGGGGGGCTTTAGTATGTCACACCCTCAAGAAACAGATTTCGCATTTGAGCAGGATGCCTCTGCTGACACTGAATCGGCGGCGCAGGAAACCACAGGACCTACTTTCAAAGAACTGTTAGGTAATGCAATTACCGATGCTGAGCATTTTATTGATTTATCTAAAGGTGCTAGCCAATTATTAATCAAAGCCTTAGTGGAAGATGGCTTAGTTGAGACCGGTTATATTGTTTTTGTCCATTATGAATTTTTAGCAACGGAATATTTATTAATTGCGCTATTAAATACCAAACAACACGTTGAAGTGACCGATGAATTAGAATTGAGTTATTCTGATCACCTTGATGTGCCAAAGATGCAATTAGCAGTTCGTCTTGATTTAACTCAATATGCGACGCAGCCAGAACTATATCGTTACATTAGCTTTATTAAAGGGCGAATGGGAAGAAAAGTGTCAGATTTCTTTATGCGTTTTGTAGGCTGTGAAGAAAAAGTAGATATTAAGGCACAAAATAAACAGCTTATCGCACAGGTTGATGATTATTTAGCCACTGAGCAGTTATCGACAGAGGAAAAGCAATTAACCCGCGGCGTCGTCGCTGATTATTATAAGCAAAAAATTGCATCGGGCGAAGACATCAATGTCGCTGAGTTATCTGCGAAATTACCTAAAAATGAAGAACAGCAATCAGATTTTAGTGTGTTTAATGCGCATTTAGACCAGCCTTTAGAACCTATATTCCAACCTGACCGTGCGGCATTAAAACCACTTGCTAAGTTTTCTGGACAGGGTGGCGGTGTCACTGTGAGCTTTGATCGTAATTTATTGGGAGATAAAGTACACTATGACCCTATTTCGGATACTTTGGTTATCAAAGGGATCCCGCCGAATTTAAAAGATCAGTTATCCAAAGCTGATAACGACTAACGAGACTAAGCAATGCACTTATTTGTGAATGATTTAACTGTGATGGATTTTTCTTATCTTTGCCCAGAACGAGGTATGGTAGGAGAAAGCTGGATAGTGGATGTCATGCTTGCGGGTGAGCTAAATGAAGAAAGTATGGTCCAAGATTTTGGGATCGTGAAAAAACAGCTTAAAGGGTTAATTGATCAATATATTGATCATAAATTATTGGTCCCTGCAGAACATCGTTTTACTGATATCACACATTTAAGCGATGATATGGTTAAAGTCAACTTCCACCGACCTAATGAGCAATCAATTCATTTGTATTGTCCTGATGAGGCATATGCTTTTATTTATGCTGATGCGGTGACGATGGACAGCGTAGGCGCGTATTTAAAAGATGTGCTAGCACTACATTTACCTGATAATGTTGATGGGATCGAATTATTGCTCCGTGCAGAAATCATCAACACACCATTTTATCATTATACTCATGGCCTTAAGAAACATGATGGCAACTGCCAAAGAATTGCGCATGGCCATCGTTCTAAAGTGACCATTATTGAAGATGGCCAAGAGTCACTAGAAGCAGAATCTTATTGGGCAGCTCGGTGGGCCGATATTTATATTGGTTCAGCAGAAGATCAAGTAAGCATAGCGACATTGCATTCCCAATTTGGAGCAATCAATGATACTACCCACGTCGCCTTTGCTTATGAATCTTCACAAGGATATTTTGAAATGGCGATTGCAAAAAATGAATGTGAAATTGTCGATAGAGATACTACTGTTGAATGCTTAGCTCAATATCTATTGGAAGAACAGATCCGTCGTACGGATGCCACACATGTCAAAGTGATTGCTTTTGAAGGTGTCGGTAAGGGCGCGATTGTACAAGCTGAAATTTAATACATACTCTGCTTATATTGACTTTTCTTGAATAACGTTGTGACCACTGTGGCGTTTTATCTATGTTAAAGAACCTTACAAAATGTAAGGTTTTATTCGCATTCCTGCACTATTTTACGTATAATTAACTTTCAATTTTGCCCTGGATTTACGATCCATTTCGCAAGGAAACAATAATATGTCCCAAACCATCGTTTGTGCGTTGTACAAATTTGTCACGCTCGAAAATTATCAAGAAATGCGTCAACCACTGCTTGACGTGATGCTCAATAACCATATCAAAGGTACTTTACTACTCGCCCAAGAAGGGATTAATGGCACTATATCTGGGCCACGAGAAGGTATTGATAACTTGTTAGCCTATTTAAATGAAGATAGTCGTTTGAATCCGGTTTCCACAAAAGAATCATTACATGATGAACCGCCGTTTTATCGCACCAAAGTCAAACTCAAAAAAGAGATTGTGACGATGGGTGTAGAAGGTATTGACCCATTAAAAACGGTAGGAACCTATGTTAAGCCATCTGATTGGAATGCGTTAATTGCTGATCCTGATGTGACAGTGATTGATACTCGAAATGATTATGAAATTGAAATTGGGACGTTTAAACATGCTATTGATCCTAAAACGGACACGTTCAGACAGTTCCCACAATATGTAAAAGAAAATTTAGACCCTGAAAAAAACAAAAAAGTGGCGATGTTTTGTACGGGAGGGATCCGATGTGAAAAATCTACCGCTTATTTAAAAGAACAGGGCTTCGATGAAGTCTATCACCTTGAAGGCGGCATTTTACAATATCTTGAAGATGTACCTAAAGAAGATAGTCTGTGGGAAGGCGATTGTTTTGTCTTTGATAATCGCGTTGCGGTTAACCATGATCTAGAAAAAAGTATTTATGATCAGTGCTATGCTTGTCGTTTACCGATTACCGCTGAAGATAAAGCGGCGCCTGAGTTTGAGGCAGGTGTATCTTGTCCTAAATGTGCAGGCACTCACACTGAAGAACAAATTGAGCGTTTTCGTGAACGTGAAAAACAGGTTCAGTTAGCTCAAGCTCGCAATGAATCACATGTCGGCAGTGATGCACATAACGCAATGAAAAAGCGTCGACAAGAAAAAGGGGCTGAGCGTCGAGCTCGAAGAGCGGCGATGGGTAAGTCAAATATTTAGACTTTTGGATAGTTGTCGCTTGAAATTAATCAGGTATGATAGCCCTACATTCATTATTCATAAGTTTTAGTTTTATTATGGAAGATATAAAGTTGACTGAACAACAATTAGCAGATATTCGAGCGGAATTTAATTTCTTTGATAAAGATGGTAATGGCTTAATTGAGTTGCCAGAATTTATTGAGTTATTAACAGTATTAAGCCCTAAAACAAAAGTTTCAGCTGTGGAAGAGGGCTTTAACTTGATTGATGACAACCATGACGGTTCAATCGATTTTGATGAGTTTGTAAAATGGTGGCAAGAAGGATGGTGGGAGTATTAATCTTCACCATCTTCTGTTGTATCATCATTTAAAATAATATCGTTTCTGGGTTTACGTTTGATCATGACATGACCCATTTCGACGCCTTGCGTTGTATCGATACGTTTTTTAGACACTTTAGTTATCGATTTTTTCACCTTCTTTTTAGGCGCTGATGTATTGTTTGACGCGGTGTTTTGCAGTTTGTAACCAATAAATTTAGCAGGTAGTTGTGGATATGACTCAATCGTAATATCACTGCCTACGTTGCGTTGTATGTGTGTAAACGCGGTCCAATCTCTTGGACCTACCAGTGCAATAGCCAGCCCTTTGGCTCCAGCACGGCCAGTTCGACCAATTCTATGAACATATTCTTCAGCTAATTTGGGTAAATCAAAATTCACTACTAAAGAGACTTTTTTCATATCTAAACCACGTGAAGCAACGTCGGTGGTGACCAAAACCGAGTGTTGACCTGAAATAAAACTCGACATCACATGAGCACGTTGGTTTTGCAGTAAGTCTCCACTTAATGCAATCGCATCTAAATTGGCTTCATTAAGTAAGTCTTTTAATCTCACGGTATCTTCACGCGTGGCACAAAACACAATTGCCTGATTATGTTCTACTTCATTCAATATAGCCGCTAACAACGCATGTTTATGTTCGATATGATCGGCAAAATACCATTGTTGAGTAATATCACTATGAATAGTGAAACTACTATCTAACATGATTTTTTCTGGCTGTTTTAGCAATGTATCAGTTAGATGAGTTAATGATGGGCTATCCAATGTGGCAGAAAACAGCATTGTTTGACGTTTACGATGATCTGCAGCTTGATTAATCTCTAATAACTGTTTAGCGAACCCTAAATCAAGCATACGGTCAGCTTCATCATATACGAGTATTTCTAAACCATTCAAAAAAACGGTTCTTCCAGATAAATGATCAGCAACTCGACCTGCAGTCCCTACAATAATTTGTGGATTATGGCGTAATGCTTTGACCTGATCATTAAAGTTCTCGCCGCCTACCACGAGTTGGGCTTTAAGAGGCAGGGCAGACACTAATGCTCGAACCTCAAGATAGACCTGTTTGGCTAACTCTCGGGTGGGTGCAAGTATTAAAGCTCTAGCATCACGTTTGGCAAAGGATTTTTGATTCATCAATCGGTGTATTATCGGTAATACAAATGCAAATGTTTTGCCTGAGCCCGTTTTACTACAACATAAGATATCTCTACCAATCATCGCGTAAGGAATAGTATTCGCTTGAACGGGTGTCGGTTCAGTAAAATGTTTATTAGTCAGCGTAGTAACAATACGGTGATCAAGATTGAGGTCTGAAAATGTCAAAAGCATGCCTTGTTGCAATTAATGTAGCGTTAGCGCTAAGTAGATAACAATTATAACAAATACAGAGAACCTGTACTATTTTTATATATGTTGAATAGTTGGCAATAATAACGATGACAAATTTAAATGATAGATTGAAGATGTGGAGATTGTCTATATTGATGCTAGTGAGTTTCTTGTAGATTTTGGACTCAAAGGACATGAAGAGAAGCATTCAATCCTGAGGTCTATGTATACAAATAAAAAACGGGTAGATACCCGTTTACATATTTCACTCTAAATTATCATCAATGATACATAGAGTTAAGCAAATACCATTTCAGGAACTTCATTAGGTACTACTAGTTCACCTGCTGTTTTACTTTTAATCTCGTCAACACTGACCCCTGGTGCGCGCTCAGTTAAATGAAACGCGCCTTGTTTTACTTCTAACACGGCTAAGTCAGTAATAATTCGAGTAATACAGTTGACACCAGTTAGAGGTAAGGTACAGGTTTGTAGAAGCTTCGAATTACCATGTTTATCCGCATGAGTCATAGTCACTATAATGTTCTTCGCGCCTGCCACTAAGTCCATAGCCCCACCCATACCTTTAATAAGTTTATTTGGGATCATCCATGATGCGATATTACCTGATACATCTACTTCAAAGGCACCTAATACCGTAAAATCAACATGCCCTCCACGGATCATGGCAAAACTTTCAGCGGAATTAAATATACTGGCTCCAGTAGCTGCAGTGACGGTCTCTTTTCCTGCATTAATCATATCTGCATCAAGCTGTTCTTCTGTTGGGTTGGGGCCCATGCCAAGTAACCCATTTTCAGATTGCAACATCACTTCAATATCGTCTGGAACAAAATTAGCGGCAAGTGTCGGGATCCCAATTCCTAGGTTTACATAATCACCGTCTTGGAACTCTTGTGCCACGCGCATTGCGATTTGGTCTCTTGATAATGCCATGGAATACTCCTTATTTAGCCAATACTTTACGTTCAATACGTTTTTCAAAACACCCTTGAATGACGCGATCAATATAAATACCTGGGGTATGGATTTGACTGGGTTCAAGTTCACCGGGTTCGACAATTTCTTCCACTTCTAATACCGTAATTTTACCGGCTGTTGCGGCCATTGGATTGAAATTTTGAGCGGTATGACGATAGATACAGTTACCATAGCGGTCGGCTTTGTACGCTTTAACAATCGCAAAATCACCGGTGATGGATTCTTCTAATATATAAGGTCTACCATTAAATTCGCGTGATTCTTTACCTTCGCCAACCGGGGTACCATAGCCAGTCGCGGTGTAAAATGCGGGTATTCCTGCACCACCCGCACGCATTTTTTCAGCTAATGTACCTTGAGGAGTCAGCTCAACTTCTAACTCACCATTAAGTAATTGTTGTTCAAATAAAGCATTCTCACCAACGTATGAAGACACCATTTTTTTGACTTGTTTGTCTTCTAACAAGATCCCTAGTCCAAAACCATCGACACCACAATTATTAGAAACAATTGTTAACCCTTTAGTTTGCATGGTTTTAATTTGTGCGATGAGGCCTTCTGGAATACCACATAAGCCAAAACCACCTGCAATGACTGTCATATCATCTTCTAAACCTGCCATTGCTTCGGCATAACTCGTTACTACTTTGTCAAAACCTGCCATTTCGTGCTCCATGTGTTGGATAAGATGTTGTTAACTAGTTTAGTATAAAAAAGTTTAATAATTTGTAAAATTAATTTATATTGAATATTAATAAATATTATTTATTAATGGTGGGTGTATCGAATGTCACTTTCATTTAAACAATTACAAGCCTTTCTTATGATGGCTCAATCACATAATTTTGCAGAAGCTGCTATAAAGATGCATGTGACACAGCCGGCGCTATCATCAGCTATAAAAAAATGTGAAGATATTCTGGGGGGAGAATTATTTACTCGCACTACCCGAACCGTCGCACTAACTAAAGAGGGGGAAGCTTTCTTACCCATTGCACAGCGATTACATACTGAATATCAAGATGCAATGGCACAAATCCAAGCGGTTTTTGCTAAGCAAACTGGTACCTTAAGTGTGGCGGCGATGCCATCATTTGCTGAACGGTATTTACCGGAATATCTATATCAATTTCATATTTTATACCCTAATATCTCGATTAAAATTGAAGATGTAGTCGTAGAAAAGGTCATTGATTTAGTGCAAGAGGGGAAAGTGGAATGTGGATTTACATTTGAACCTAAACATAACTTAGACATCACTTTCACACCACTATTTACCGACCAATTTGTGGTTGTTATGCATGCTAGTCATCCATTGAATCAACCTAAACACCGGACATTGACTCTACATGATATTGCCACTTTTGATATGGTGGTGATGAATAGAAATAGTAATTTACGTGTGTTTATCGATAGCGTATATGAAGAGCAGGAAATAACACAGCACATCATTGCAGAGGCATCACAGATTGGTACGCTAGGACAATTGGTGAAACGGCAAATTGGTATTGCAATCGTGCCGCAGTTATCTTCACAACGTATGGAAGAATTAGGATTAGTCTGTATCGCTTTAAATGAATCTAAATTACAACGAAAAGTAGGGATTATCACTAATCCTTATCAGCAACTGTCAGTGACTACTCAGGCGTTTTTAGAAATGGTCGAAAATTAAAGTAATAATACAAACTGTATAATGATTGATTATTTATGTTTATTTTTTAAATTTATTAAATGTTAGAGCAGAAAGCACTAGCAATTTAGTCAGGTTCGTTATAGATTTTGATTATAAGTTTATAACTCCATGAATCCATGAAATTACAACAGTTAAAATATATTGTAGAAGTCGTCAATAACAACCTCAATGTTTCGGCTACAGCTGAGAGTCTTTTTACTTCCCAACCTGGGATCAGTAAACAAGTAAGAATGCTTGAAGATGAACTGGGTATTCAAATTTTTGGACGCAGTGGTAAGCATTTGACCCATGTGAGTGATGCCGGTAAAGAAGTGATCGAAATTTCACGTGAAATCATGGCCAAAGTTGAAAGTATTAAAGCCGTTGCTCGAGAACATAATTTACCCGATCAAGGTAAATTAAATATTGCGACGACACATACACAAGCACGCTACGCTTTACCTGATGTAATCAAAGGCTTTATGGATAAATATTCGGAAGTCTCTTTGCATATGCACCAAGGAACACCGTCACAAATAAGTGATTTAGCCGCTAAAGGTGAAGCTGATTTTGCCATCGCAACCGAGTCATTGCATTTATATAATGACCTAGTCATGTTGCCATGTTATCACTGGAACCGAAGTGTTATCGTCAAGAAAGATCATCCATTGGCACAAATATCAACGTTATCGATAGAGGATATTGCCAAGTATCCTTTAGTGACTTATGTATTTGGTTTTACAGGGCGAAGTGAACTTGATCAAGCCTTCGGTAAAGCCGGTTTATCTCCAAAAATTGTTTTTACTGCTACCGATGCGGATGTCATTAAAACTTATGTACGATTAGGTGTAGGCATAGGTGTTATTGCTTCAATGGCTGTGGATCATGAACTTGATAGTGATTTAGTTAAAATTGATGCAAGTCACTTGTTTGATTATTCCACGACTAAAATAGGTTTCCGTAAAGGTAATTTCTTACGTAGTTATATGTATGAATTCATCGAACGCTTCGCTCCGCACTTGACTAAACAAGTAGTAGAGAAGGCTATGATGTTAAAAACTAATGAAGATGTAGAGAAAATGTTTAAAGACTTAACGTTACCAGTTAAATAACGGGACATATAAACGTTAATTGTTTTTTAGCATTCGACAATATTGACAGCCAAACCGCCATGAGCGGTTTCTTTTTATTTACTTTTCATATCTTTACCCGTTTCGCGCAGAGTATTGATGACTTTATCTAAGGATACTTTATGTTAACCATGACCTAAAATATGGTTGGATAGGTTCTTTAAAATACCTGCAGTTGCTCCCCATATATAGGTGTTTTCCCAAGGTATAAAATAGACCTGATAGGTCTGCTCTAAGCGTGTAACTGGATGAGATAATAAATTCTGTGGTGCTAAACAATGCGCCAAAGGGACTTCAAACGCATATTCAACTTCATTCTTATCTATTTGTAACGGAGGAATATCGTCGGTTATGGCGATGTATGGTGTGACACTAAATCCAGATATAGTGCTGTAATTTCCTATCGCGCCGACGATATTAGATGAAGTAAGGTTTAATCCAATTTCTTCTTGAGTTTCACGTAATGCCGTATATTGTAAATCAATATCTGTATTTTCATGTTTACCACCTGGGAATGATATTTGACCGGCATGATGTTTTAAATGGGCGGCGCGGCGAGTAAGCACCACGTTTAAACCATGTTCTCTTTCGACTAATACGACTAACACCGCAGCATTTCGTTTGGTCTCAAATGCAGATGCTGACGCCGGAAAATCTTGTTCATTAGGGATGAGGCGACAGTGATGAAAGGCTTTTAAAAATGTGGTTTTGTCCAATCGTGTTCCTGTTTAAGTATAGGTAATATTTTTGACACTTTAGCAAGCGTCTCATCATATTCTTGCTCTGCTTCTGAGTCTAGCACGATCCCGCCGCCGGCCCAGCAAAAGATCTGTCCTTGTTCGCATAATAATGTGCGAATACAAATATTGGAATCTACATCATGGCGGATCCCGATGTAACCAATCGCACCGCAATAGATATTACGTCGGTGTGGTTCTAGTTCTTCAATGATTTCCATCGCTCGTACTTTGGGAGCACCTGTGATAGACCCGCCTGGAAATGCGCCCGACAACAACTCAAAAACAGAACTTTCTTGTGCTAATTTGCCTGTGACTGTAGACACCATATGATGAACAGCGGGGTACGATTCGAGGGCAAATAACTTTGGCACTTTAACGGAGTGAGGTGCACAATGTTTAGATAAATCGTTTCGTAATAAATCCACAATCATCAAATTTTCGGCTTGGTTTTTTTCACTTTGCAACAGCTGCTCGGCGGAAGCTTGGTCCATCTTAGGATCAGCATAGCGTGGCATAGTACCTTTAATCGGTTTCGTCTCGACACAATCATTATGAACTTGGATAAAACGTTCGGGAGATATAGATAAAATCGCACCATGAGATGTATTAATAAAGGCCGAAAACGGGGCATTATTATTTTCTCTTAATTGTAAGTAGGCATCATATTCATGCCCGCGATACTGCGTGGTAAAACGTTGAGCAAAATTTGTTTGATAACAGTCTCCAGCAATTATGTACTCTTGTATCTTTGAGAGTTGTTGAATGTATTTAGCTTTATCCATGTTAGCTTGCCACGGTCTAGACAATGCAAAAGAGGGTAAATGTGATAATGTGTGTTTAAAAGGTGTCATCTCCACAGTAATATTTGCTAATGCTTTCATGGTGGCATCAACAAAGACGGTGGCACGCTCGTCACTGACCAGATAATACGTAGATTGTTGTTTATCATAGATTATACTATGTAAGTAGATACTGTATTGAAAATCCGGTGTCTGATATTCATCAGGATTAATAGAAGGTAATGTTTCTAATACCCGTCCTGCGTCATACCCAGCATATCCTGCAGCCCCTACCAAAAATGGTAATTGGTTGGCCAGTTGCTGTTGTTCGCTCGTTAATGTGAGTGTGGGCGCGTCTGAACCATCAAAAATAGCCGTATGCAAGAGTGATAACGCGACAAATGGATCGGTTTGCTGAGTGATGTCAGTGTGTGTCTCTGCACTTATTTGTGCATCGAATTTATCATTTACCGATAAGTGCCCTTGAGTATATTGCATCGAATAGGTGGCGACAGGGTGGCTAAGTAAAATGTCAAAGCGGGCATCATCTCCAGTATTATTTGTACTATCGAGTAAAATACTTTGTGGCTCCGAAGCAAGATAGCTAAATAAAATTTGCGAAGGGATATGGGCAAACTCAGATAATGTTTTTATTGTTAGCACGTATTTGACACCAAAGTTGTAAGGTTAAGACTTTTGTTGTGTTGCAACACAAGGTACTATTATATGCTAAATATTAACTGATGATCATGTACTTAGGATCACTTAATTTATGGAGTCGGCATGACAGTCATTCGCCAACAAGATTTTATCGATAGCATCGAAGATGCATTGCAGTTCATTTCTTATTACCACCCTTTGGATTATGTTAAGGCAGTAGAAGCAGCATATGAGCGGGAGGAAAGCCAAGCGGCAAAAGATGCAATGGCACAAATTTTAATCAATTCACGTATGTCAGCCGAAGGAAAGCGTCCACTTTGTCAAGACACTGGTATTGTGACATGTTTTGTGAAAATTGGGATGCAAGTACAATTCGATAAGCATGATTTAACCGTTCAAGAAATGGTCGATGAAGGGACTCGTAGAGCTTATAATAACGTTGATAACCCTTTACGTGCATCGATTGTTGCCGATCCTGCAGGTGCTCGTGTAAATACCAAAGATAATACCCCTGCAGTGGTGCATATCGATATGGTGGCGGGTGATAAAATCGAAGTTATGATCGCCGCAAAAGGTGGCGGTAGTGAAAATAAATCAAAAATGGTTATGCTCAATCCTTCCGACGATATTGCTGAATGGGTAGTTAAAACCTTACCCACTATGGGAGCGGGCTGGTGTCCTCCAGGTATGCTTGGCATAGGTATTGGTGGTACTGCTGAAAAAGCGGGTGTATTAGCTAAAGAATCTCTGATGGATCCTGTTGACATTCAAGAGCTAATTGCGCGGGGTCCTGAAACTACCGAAGAAAAACTACGTGTTGATATCTTTAAAAAGGTCAATGATTTAGGTATTGGTGCGCAAGGTCTAGGTGGGTTAACCACTGTGGTCGATATAAAAATTAAATCGTTACCGACGCATGCTGCCTCAAAGCCGGTGGTCATGATCCCAAATTGTGCAGCGACACGTCATGCCCATTTTTATTTAGACGGTTCAGGCCCGGCAGATTTAAAAGCGCCAAAATTAGAAGATTGGCCTGAAGTGACTTGGGAAGTGAGCGAAAACACTCGTCGTGTGAATATGGATGAACTTACCAAAGCATCTATTTTAGATTGGAAAGTCGGCGAGACGGTCTTGTTATCAGGTAAAATGTTAACAGGACGTGATGCGGCACATAAGCGTATCCAAACCATGCTACAAAATGGCGAAGGTTTGCCAGATGGTGTCGATTTGACTGATCGTTTCATTTATTATGTTGGCCCAGTCGATGCCGTAGGTGATGAAGTAGTAGGCCCTGCCGGCCCTACAACAGCAACGCGTATGGATAAGTTTACCGATATGATGCTTGAACAAACTGGTTTGTTAGGCATGATTGGTAAAGCGGAGCGTGGTCCAGCAACAGTTGCAAGTATTGCAAAACATAAATCAGTTTATCTAATGGCGGTAGGCGGTGCAGCTTACTTGGTATCCAAAGCAATTAAAAAATCACGTGTTGTGGCATTTGAAGATTTAGGTATGGAAGCGATTTATGAATTTGAAGTCGAAGATATGCCTGTAACCGTTGCGGTAGACTCTACCGGTAGTAATGCGCATGAAACAGGTCCGGCTATTTGGAAAGCCAAAATTGCTGATTTAGATGCGGCGCTGAAAGGCGAATAAGCATTAGTTCAATAGCTGATAAATAAACTGTATTTACATACAGTGCTTTGATATATTATAAAACGTCGCCTCTGCGGCGTTTTTTGTTTTTTAAAGGTGCAATGTATGACGATATTTGTAGAACAGCTTACCAACATCATTATCACTAATTTATGGTGGGTACTGATATCCTCAATCATAGTGAGTAGTGCAATAACGTATTGGTTTACGCAGTCTGTTTTACGCGCAAAGCAGGATTATTATATGCAGACGATGAATGCGCAACTTACGTCACTACAAGAAGCTAATACCGAATATAAAGTCGCTAACGGGGCATTAAGTGCTTCACTGCAATCTTTACAGCAGTCTTCTAAAGAAAAAATGGCCATCATGCAACAAGCTGAGCAGCAACTATCTGATAAATTTGAACGCTTAGCCAATCAAATTTTTGAACAAAAAACCAAACAGTTTTCCCATGTTAATCAACAATCAATGCACCAAGTCGTTCAACCGCTGCAAGCCAAACTAGATGAGTTTAAACACCAGATATCTCAACAGTCTCGTCAAGAGGGCTTAGAACGCGCTGCATTGAAACAAGAAATCCACAGCCTTAAAACGCTTAATGAAACGATCAATGCACAAGCATTAGCTCTCACTGAAGCGCTTAAAGGTGATAATAAACAACAAGGAAACTGGGGTGAGGTGGTGTTGGAATCTATTTTATCTAACTGTGGATTAACGGAAGGCCAAGAGTTTATTCGTCAAGTGTCGATACGTGATGATCAAGGGCGATTATTACAACCAGATATCGTCGTCAACTTACCAAACAATAAAGCGGTGATAATTGATTCAAAAGTATCACTTACCGCATATGAGAGGATGTTTAAGGCAACGGATGATTCAACACGTGCGTCTTATTGTAAAGCTCACTTACAATCAATTAGACAGCACGTGAAAGGGTTATCTCAAAAAGACTATAGTCGTGCGTATGGGATTGAGTCACTTGATTATGTATTGTTGTTTTTAGCATCAGAAGCTGCATTTCAAACAGCATTAAATGAAGACCCTAATTTAATCAATGATGCACTACAGCAAAATATTATGTTGGTGAGCCCAAGTAACTTAATGATTGCATTAAAAACCATTAACAACATTTGGCAAACTGAAAAACGGATCAATATGTCTCAAGAAATTGCCGAACAAGCGACAAAACTTCACGATAAGCTTGCAGGTTTTGTCCAAGAAATGGAGAAAATAGGGAAACAGATCAATATGACCCAAAATACCTATGAAAATGCAATGAAGAAGCTATCTACGGGGAGAGGCTCCATTGTGAGTATGGGAAATAAATTGGAAGCAATGGGAGTGAAAACATTTAAACATTTGCCAAAAGAGTAACTGCCAGTATTGATTGTGTCGCGGATACATAATACTAGTTATATAGTATTGTTATTATTAATCTACGACACAATCATTCATTATGGCTAAAACCTGACTTTAATTTTATCGAAACTTTCCGAGAAAACTCATTGAACAACACATATTGATGTCGATAGGCAGGTCACTAAGCTTCCGCTGCGTAACTTGTGGTTATATCAACAGTCTTGTCTAACATCAGCATTACTGAACAATATTTCTCTGTTGATAGTTGTACTGCTCTGGCGAGATGTTTTTCATTAATATTATTGCCTGTCACAATATAGTGAGCATGAATTTTAGTAAATACGCGTGGCGCATCAGTGGCACGCTCTGCAGTCAGTTCACAGCGGCAATCAGTAAAATCTTGGCGAGATTTTTTCATAATTTCTACCACATCAACTGATGAACATGCACCCACTGCCATGAGTACTGCTTGCATGGGAGACAACGCTTGTTTATTACCATCTAAGTGTAATGATTCCCCAGTTCCCATGGTACAGTCAAAGCCTAAATCTCCAGTCCAAGATACCGTTGCTTGCATATTATCTGACATTGATATTTTTCCTCTGTGTTATATTTTCTTGTAAATAAGACGGACCGTTAAAGTAATTTAATCGCGTCTTTAGTTAATGATATACGTTTTTGTTTAAATAGTGTGCCAATGGCTTTTTTATAAGCGCCTTTGGATACGTTAAATTTATATGCGATATCCTCCGGAGAGCTTTTATCCGTCAGTGTTGATAATCCATCATGTGCTTGTAAATCTGCGATGATTTGTTCTTGTAAAGACATGCGACTTTTGGGGTTATCTTGTAGTTGGGTAATATCTATTTTACCATCGGGACGGATCGCTTTTACCCACGCATTAAATTCGTCACCCACTGCATGCTTAGCTAAAGCCTGATCATTAAATAATACGCCTAAAAGCGCATCATTGATCCTGACTTTATAGCCAAGATCGGTAATATGCCACACTTGACATGTTACTGTCTCACCCTGTTTAAGTTGGCCGTAAGCATCAGTCTCGCTAAAAAAGCGATGTAATTTGGTTGCCCCAAGTACTCGTTGTGAATCATTTTCATAAAAGACATGCACATAGTAGGGCATACCAATGATCACCGGACTTTGAAGATATTGAATAGGTACGAGTAGGTCTTGTTCTAAACCCCAGTCAAAAAATGCACCAAAATCCGTCATGCCGGTAGCTTGAAGGAGCATTGTGTCACCACTCATTGCTTTTGGCTGTTTGAACGTTGCGACACATTGTTGTTGTTTATCAATGAATACAAAAGCCTCTATCTGATCACCTACACTCAAAGTACTGCCTTTTGCAGCAAGATACACATAGGTTATGAACTCTTCGGTGTCGTTTTCATGTGATGCACTGACACAAGTGTATCCATTTTCAAGAACTTCATGAATGATTAAGGTGTTAATTTGACCGATTTTTAGCATAGTGACTGACATTGAATTAATAACATATTACTATCATACAGCATTGATAGATAAAGGCGTAATAATGAAATTAAATTGTGATCTGGGCGAAAGTTTTGGGGCGTATACGATGCCAGTCGATAAAGGTGTCATGCCGCATCTTGATTTAGCTAATATCGCCTGTGGTTTTCATGGCGGTGATCCCGTTCATATCCAACGTGCTATTCAATTAGCCACCCAGCATAATGTTACTATTGGTGCTCATCCGAGTTACCCCGATAGACAAGGATTTGGCCGACGACATATGGCATTAACGAGCGATGAGCTGGTTGCTTTACTGCATTACCAAGTCGGTATGTTGCGTTCAATGTGTGAGTTTGCAGGTACTTCGTGTGATTACGTTAAACCTCATGGCGCCTGGTATCATGATATTGTAAAAAATAACGAAGTAAGACATGCAACCTTTAAAGCGATGCAATCTATGGCCTTAGATTTACCGATTGTATTACCCGCTACCTGTGATCCATCATTATTAGTAAAAGATGCTGACCAATACGGTTTGACAATTTGGTTTGAAGTATTTGCAGATCGTGCTTATTTGGATGATGGAACGCTGGCACCTCGTACTCAACCTGGTGCGGTACTTAGTGAGAAAGCAGCATTGGCACAAGTATCCCAATTACTCCAACATCAATCTGTTACCACAATTAGTGGGCAATCTCTGGTATTAAATGCTGATACCTTATGTGTGCATTCTGATACACCTGCGGCTGTCAAACTTGTAAAAGCCATTACTCAACTTATGTAGAATGCTAATAAATATGACCGACTCACAATTTACTATGGTGAACAATAACCTACCTCTTGAGGTACAGTGGGTAAATCCCACGACGATGATGTTTAGCTTGAATCATTCGTCAGCGGATAAAAATAAGTCGGTAGCGCACATCTTTTGCGTGATGATTAACGAATTGCAACGCGTGTTTGGAACCAGATTAACTAATATTGTAGTTGGATTTAATGAAACACTCGTTCATTTTGAGCCTAATAAGGTCAGACATTTGGATGATATCAATACCGCCAAACAAATCATTAACAGTATAATCACCTCAAGATATTCTCATGCCGAGGATCCCTCATTAGTCATATCCGCTTCACACCATCAAATTGGCATGTCATTCAGTGATGAATATGATTTACAAGCTGTGGCAGATAAGACACAGTGTTCAGTGAAGCAATTGATTGAACAATTTTGTAGTTTGACTTTTACGGTGATATTAAATGGTTTTATGCCTGGTTTTCCTTATATGTCGGGTTTACCTCAACATTTACAGCTACCGCGACTCTCCACTCCACGTTTAAAAGTGCCGAAGGGTGCGGTTGCTATCGCAGAAACGTATTGTGGTATATACCCTGAATCTAGTCCCGGTGGCTGGCATATTTTAGGCACCACTGAGCATGTTCTATTTGATATTCGACAGTCTCCCTCTGCGACATTTCAAAGTGGTGATACAGTTCAGTTTTTTGCAATAAAAAGTATCTGATAGCATGATTGAATGTCGCTTAACTCAACATCCCATTTTTATCGTTGATCAAGGTCGTTCAATGAGCGGATTAAGTGGTGTGACTCAGTCAGGGCCATTGCTAGTTCATCAATACTATCACGCGAGTAAAGTCCTACAACAATCACAACTGGTGGCAATGGAAATTTCTGGGGACTGTGAATTTCTGATCCACCAACCTATGTGGATAACTGTGTGTGGAGAAGAGGCCCAGGTGAGTATCGATGAGCAGTATGTGTCGATGAATCAACCACTCCTAGTTAAACCTGGACAACCATTACGTATAAAAGAGTTGGCACCAGGGACAAAATTAATTATAGGACTCAAAGCACGTCTGTCATGCATGCGTTATTTTGATTCAATCTGTGGCGTATATCGTGAACGCTTTGGTGGGGTAGCGAATGGTAAACCAATGATTACCGGTGATATATTTCATGTGGATGCAATATTCGAAAAACCACATTTTGGTATGAATCCAACCAACGCTATAACACCATACCAGACAGCACGTTATTCAGTTTCACTTCAGAGCAGCAAGATTGATTTTGTCCCTAATTATCAATATCAACATTTCAGTCTGCATGCACGTTATTTATTGACCGAGCAAACTATGCAAGTGAGTAACAAAGCAGATCGAATGGGTCTACGTTTGATATGTGATGAACCTATTCCTGCGCCAAAACAAACTGCCTCACAAGCACTTGCGTTAGGTGTGATTCAAATTCCACCCGATGGCCAGCCAATTGTTATGGGGCCGGACCGACAAACTCATGGGGGGTATCCTGTTATTGGTACCGTGCCTGATTATGCGCTGGCTCAATTAGCACAAATACCTGCAACAAAGCATTTTCATTTTAATCAAATATCGATTGAACAAGCCATTGTGAATTTCACATTGTATCAATCACAATATTGATGAAATAAGTCATTTACACTGCTGATTTCCTTTATGTATTAAATAATACTAGTCATTATTTCAAATACCTTCTATATTAATATATATGACTACTTTAACCCTACATAGTCATCAATTACTAATGCTTGGAGAACAGTCTATGGAATCTTTAAAAGTCGTTGATTATATAAATAAACATCCAGTAAGGTTCAAACCCAATATGCCAGTTGCTGAAGCAGTTGAATTATTACTAGCCAGTAAACAATCAGGTGGGCCTGTAATTGATGATAAAGGTAAGTTAATTGGTTTTTTATCAGAGCAGGATTGCTTGATGCAAATGCTTGAATCGACATATTATCGTCAACAAGTGGCGACCGTGTATGAAATTATGTCTCACGAAGTGCATCCAGTGAATCCGAATGACTCTATTTTAGAGCTTACTCAGCGTTTCATTAAAGAGCGTTATAAGCTTTACCCTGTGATTAATGACAACGGGGAATTATTAGGTACCATTAATAGGTCTAATATCTTGTATGCCATCGATATACATTTAAAAGATGGATTTAAACAATAACAACATTGAATACATAATAAAGATTAGTTAACTACTAATCTTCATCACAATTTGGGTCGTTACACTCACCGTACATATATAATGAATGGTGGGTGAGTTTCATGTTATTTTGTTCTGCAACTTCTTCTTGGCGTCGTTCAATAATAGGATCTTCAAATTCCACGACTTTACCACAACGTAAGCACACTAAATGATCATGATGTTCTTTGTGGCTAATTTCAAAGACCGATTTACCGCCTTCAAAATGATGACGAATTAAAATACCAGCATCATCAAATTGGTTTAATACACGATAAACCGTTGCTAAACCAATATCTTCATCATGGTCTAGGAGAATTTTATATACATCTTCAGCGCTGATATGCTGATTGTTGGGTTGTTGTAAAATCTCTAGGATTTTTAAACGTGGTAAGGTGACTTTTAAGCCCGCTTTTTTTAATTCTTTGTTCTGGTCCATAATTATTCTTATTCATCCGCGGTGTCAAAAGATGAGTACAGTATAATATGGGACTGATAAAGAATCAGCCCCTTTTATCAAATACTTTACAAAAGGGGAGTAATACCACTTGGAAGTGATGTGTAAAGTAATAAAAGCTAAGTGCTATAATTATGTTTATGAAAGTTCCGCTAAACACATTTCTTCTTGGATTTGACTACACCAAGCATTGACTCGTGCTTCGGTTAACTCTGGCTGGCGGTCTTCATCAATACCTAATCCCACAAAATGTTCATCATCAGCCATTCCTTTAGAGGCTTCAAAGTCATATCCTTCAGTAGACCATTTACCAATCAAAATTGCTCCGCGAGCTTCGACAATATCTCTAACCATACCCATAGCATCGAGGAAATATTCGGCATAATCTTCTTGATCACCACAGCCAAAGATAGCGACCAATTTATCATTAAAATCTATTTCTTCTAACTCTGGGAAAAAGTCATCCCAATCGCATTGAGCTTCGCCATAGTACCAAGTCGGTATACCAAACATTAGTAAATCAAATTCAGCAATTTCTTCTTTAGTGCTTTTCGCGATGTCATGGACATCGATTAATGTTTTACCTAGTTGTTTTTGGATCATTTTCGCGATGTGTTCAGTGTTACCTGTATCGCTACCAAAAAATAAACCCACACTTGCCATTTCAATACCTCAATAAATTAATTTATGCCGTTAGACTGCCAGAAAATTTGGATAATACCTTTAGCTACAAACCCCATAGCCCCTAAAAGTAATACACCATACGCAACAAACCTACCATAGCGTGGTACATCATTTTTACTTAATACATCGTGTATAGCATATCCCATTAACACAAATAGTATAAACAAGCCTAGATTAAGTGCTATAGATTCGATGAGTTCGTAATGTTCTGTCAGCATGACTATTTAATATCTGTAAATTCTTTCAGCATTATACCATAGCCATCAACGAGTTCGCATCCGTTGTATTTGAGAAGTGTAAAGTTGTTTGTCCTATGTCAAACTATTACATAGATGAATTTACAAAATTTTCTACAATACGATTAAATACCAGTGGTTTTTGTGCATGTAACCAATGACCAGTACCATTAATTATCTTTGATGTAGCGTGAGGAAATAAACTGAGTATCGTGGACTGATATTCCATCACTATATAGTCAGAATCTTGTCCTTTAATAAATAACGTAGGGCCATAGTATTGAGTTGACAGTTCTGGCCAAGCGATTAATTTATCATAGTCTCGTGCCAGTAAACGGTGGTTAAAGCGCCAACTCCAATTACCTTGTTCGTTTTTATATAAACTTTTCAATAAAAATTGTTGTGTTCCCTCATCGTCCAATAATGAATTAAATTGCTGTTTTATGTCATTTCTATTTTGAACCTGGGTCAAATCAATTGTTTCAAGTGCATGCAAAACTGCTTGATGGCGATGAGGGTAATTAACAGGTGCAATATCTGCTACAATCAACGATGTAACCATTTCTGGACGAGATAAAGCAATATACATACACATTTTACCACCCAGAGAATGCCCAATAAAATGGGCTTTTTCGATTTCATGATGAGCTAATGTGTCCATAATCATTTGACAATAATATGCGAAATCAAACTTCTCCGTTCGAGGAGACTGACCATGATCAGGTAAATCAAGCTGTATTATATTTAGTGTGGATGAAAGGGTTTTTGCTAAGAGATTAAGGTTATCGTGACTGCCAAATAACCCATGAATTAATACAGCCCAAGATGATGATTCATCATGAGCTGTAATTTTACTGTGACACAACATTAAACGCTAAAATCTTCTAATTGTTTACCGGATGATAAGGCTTCACTAAACACTACCGGCATACGACCGATACCCGTCCAATCTGTTCTAACACCATCAACAGAAATACTATATTTGATTGGTCGTTTAGCGCCACGACGGCGTGACTTAGTGGATTTACTCGTTTCTAAGTTAGGGGCAAAATCAGAGATATCTAATCCAGCTGCTAACATTTGTTGTTTAATGGCCTCGATTTGTGCCGCTTTTTCTGCTTTTGATGCTTCTTCAGCAGCTTGTAACTCAACACGTTTTTCGACCACACTTGCTAGTTTTTCTTGTGCATCTTTTAACTCTTCAAGAGACAATTCTTTAGTTGCCCCTTGTAACCGGCGTGTATGCAAAAGTATAGCAGTAAAATCACTCATGTAATTTCCTTTTAGATTTAAAATTAAAATAAAACGTACTCTAACAAAACAAGTATAAGCAATATTCAAATTAAATTAAAATATATTTTACATGTTTGGATAATTGGGGCCTCCTGCGCCTTCTGGTACTATCCAATTAATATTTTGACTCGGTTCTTTAATATCGCATGTTTTACAGTGAATACAATTTTGAGAGTTAATATTAAATTTAGGATTACCCGAACTATCTTCAATTATTTCATAAACACCAGCAGGACAATACCTTTGAGCGGGTTCGTTATAATTAACCAAATTAAATTTGAGGGGTAATTCGGGATCATTAAGTCGCAAGTGACAGGGCTGATCTTCTTCATGATTAGTATTTGATAAAAACACAGAGCTTAATTTATCAAAGCTAATTTCATTATCATATTTTGGATATTCTATTGGTTGTGATTCGCTAGCATTTTTCATCTGGGAATGGTCAGCATCGTTATCAAATAAATTAATTGGCAATTTGCCATTAAATATATTTTGATCCAATGTATTAAATGCGCCTCCAACAATATTTCCCCATTTATGAATCGCAGGTCCAAAATTTCGTGATCTGTAGAGCTCATCATATAACCAAGAGGATTTAAATAGTGTCGTGAAATCAGTTAAATCACTAACTTCATTGTCTATATTATTAAAGATAACTTCGGCTGCTAACATGCCCGATTTCATGGCAGTATGATTACCTTTAATTTTAGCAAAATTTAACGTACCGGCTTCACACCCCACCAATACCGCGCCTGGCATTGTCATTTTGGGCATGGAATGATATCCACCTTTGGCAATGGCTCGAGCGCCATAGCTTACACGTGTGCCACCACTTAAATATTGTTTGATAGTAGGGTGGTGTTTAAGTTGTTGAAATTCATCAAAGGGGCTTAAGTGCGGGTTGGTATAGTTTAAGTCGACAATTAGACCGAGTAACACTTGATTATTTTCCGCGTGGTATAAGTAACTTCCACCGGTGGCTTCATTTAAAGGCCAGCCAGCGGTATGTATAACCAGTCCAGGTTGATGCTTAGCTGGGTCAATATCCCAAATTTCTTTAAATCCGATTGCATAATGTTGTGGTGTTGAATCTTTATCTAACTCAAAGCGTTCAATGAGCGTTTTGCCTAGATGACCACGACACCCTTCAGCGAAGATAGTGTATTTAGCTCGTAATTCCATACCGGGCATGAAACTGTCTTTATGTGTGCCATCTTCAGCAACTCCCATATCACCGGTGATGACCCCTTTGACACATCCTTCTTCAATAATGGTTTCTGCTGCAGCAAAACCTGGGAAAATTTCAACGCCTAATTGTTCTGCTTGGGTTGCTAGCCATCTTGTGACATTCGCCATGGACACAATGTAATTACCCTCATTATGCATGGTTTTAGGCGTCATAATATTAGGTAGTTTTATTCCTTTATCATGACTGGTTAAGTAGTAAATTTCATCTTTTGTTACAGGTGTATTAATTGGCGCGTCTAGCTCCTTCCAGTTAGGTAATAATTCATCTAATGCTTTAGTTTCTAATACTGCTCCGGATAAAATATGAGCGCCGACTTCAGAACCTTTTTCTACAACACAGACCATGAGTTCTTTATTTTGAGCTTGAGCTAGTTGCATTAATTTTATGGCTGAAGATAGACCTGATGGGCCTGCGCCGACGATAACAACATCAAATTCCATGGATTCTCGTTCCACTTTTCACCTCTTTTTATTATGAGTGATACACAGATATAAAAAATACAAATAATCTGTGGGGTAATTACAGTGTAAATTATAGTGACTTATCTAACTGAAGTTGTCACGTATGTTAACTTCTTAATGTAATATTACATTAACATTATATTTGCATCCAATACACATGAGGTGGTTATGAAAATATTAGTGCCTGTAAAACGGGCCATCGATTACAACGTTAAAGTAAAAGTTAAAGCGGATGAATCAAACGTTGATTTAGCCAATGTAAAAATGTCAATTAACCCATTTTGTGAAATTGCAGTGGAAGAGGCTGTACGTTTAAAAGAAGCAGGAAGTGCAACAGAAATAGTGGTGGTATCCATCGGCACGGTTGCTTGTGTTGAACAGATCAGAACCGCTCTCGCGCTAGGTGCTGATCGCGGTATACATATTAACACTGATGCGGATTTAGATTCGTTACAAATCGCAAAATTACTCAAAACCGTCGTTGACGAAGAAACACCTGACTTAGTTATTTTAGGAAAGCAGGCAATTGATTCTGATAATAATCAAACCGGTCAGATGCTTGCAGCATTATCAGGTATGGGGCAGGGCACGTTTGCATCTGAAGTAGCCGTTGCTGATGGTAAAATCGCAGTTACTCGAGAAATTGATGGCGGTTTACAAACGGTATCATTATCGTTGCCTGCAGTTGTGACAACAGATTTACGCTTAAATGAACCACGCTATGCTTCATTACCTAATATTATGAAAGCGAAGCGTAAGCCCGTTGCGACAATTGAAGCTGACAGCCTTGGCGTCAATTTGAAGTCTAACGTTTCTTTACTAAAAGTAACGGCTCCATCACAACGTAATGGTGGTATTAAAGTGGCTGACGTAGCCGAATTAGTTGAAAAATTAAAAACAGAAGCAAAGGTGATCTCATGAGTGTTTTAGTTTATGCAGAACATGATAATCAAGAGTTAAAAGCCGAAACCGCAAAATTAGTATTTGCAGCATGCCAACTGGGTGATGCAGTCGATATATTAGTGGCAGGTAGTGGGTGTAACGAAGTGGCCTCTCAGGCTGCGAAAATTGCTGGCGTGAAACGTGTGTTAATTGCTGATGCTGAGTGTTACGCGCAACAATTAGCTGAAAATGTATGCCAATTAGTGGTCGCTTTAGCAGATAACTACACACATATAATTGCGGCAGCCACGACTACCGGTAAAAACTTCATGCCACGTGTGGCAGCATTAAAAGACGTCGCACAAATTTCAGATATTATAGCAGTCGAATCACCTGATACCTATGTTCGACCAATTTATGCTGGTAATGCTATTGCCACTGTGCAAAGTAGTGACTCTTTAAAAGTGATTACTGTCCGTGCTTCATCCTTCGATGCTGCTGAACTGACAAATGATGCACCTATTGAAGTCTTAACCAATTCACATGACGCAGGATTATCGAGCTTTGTTAGTGCAGAGTTAACCGAATCAGAGCGTCCAGAATTAACGGCTGCAGATGTTATTATTTCTGGCGGGCGAGGTATGCAAAACGGGGATAACTTTGCGTTATTAAATGGTATTGCTGATAAATTAGGTGCTGCTATTGGTGCATCACGAGCCGCAGTTGATGCTGGTTTTGTGCCAAATGACATGCAGGTTGGACAAACAGGTAAAATCGTTGCGCCACAATTATATATAGCAGTTGGGATCAGTGGTGCAATCCAGCATTTAGCAGGAATGAAAGATTCAAGAGTGATTGTTGCGATAAATAAAGACGAAGAAGCACCTATTTTCCAGGTGGCAGATTATGGTCTTGTAGGAGATTTATTTGAGATATTGCCTGAACTTGAAGCCGCTTTAGGGTAGTTTGCCAAGTACATCATAAAATAAACCCCTAATAGCTTAATGCTGTTAGGGGTTTTATGTATGTAATAATCTATGGCTGAACGCTGTGTTCTACACTGCTACAACTGAGTTTTCATCAAACGTAAGTTCGTTTGGTGTATACTCATCGGCCTGCCAATCATTTTCCCAAGTCGTGTCATTAATCAAATAACGAAAAGCGTATTTATTATTAGCCGGTAAGTTAATTGTTTGGGTAAAATCACCAGACTTTAAACGTCGCATTGGCGATACATCTGTTGCCCAATCATTAAACTCTCCAATTAATTTCACTTGCTCTGCATTGCCTGCTTGCTCTGCAGTAATTTTGAAGGTGACTTTACATTCTGGTTTTGATTTTAAATAAGTTTTCTTGAAAGGCATAATTGTTTTCCATCCTTGTAATTAATGTGTGTAATTTTAATACATAAATCGTGCATTTATTGCTCAATAATACCCTATCCACGGATGATAACAAGTTTTTTTGTAATAAAATTACATAGATGTGTAGGCTGAAACATTTGCTAACAATCCAATAATGCTAACTGATATATAAGACTTACATCGTTTCACTAAAGCGCATAAAATCGAAATTATTATGTTTTATAACCAAAATAAAGAGTTTATCTATATGAAAGCTTTACGCTCAGCGGGTATCCCATTAATTATTGTAATTGTTGCTATTGTCGTAGCGGTTGTATTGACGTTAAACAAACCTAAACCTGAGAAAAAGGAACTAGTAGAAAAAACGTTCTTAGTCGAAGTGCAACCAGTTAGTATCTCTGATGTCACTTATACGGTTACAACGCAAGGTAACGTGATGGCAAAAGTGGAAAGCGCACTATCTGCTCAGGTAAGTGGGCGTATTGAAGCGGTATCCGATATTTTTGTGAATGGTGGGATGTTCAAAAAAGGGGATGAGCTTGTTCGTTTGGAAAATGCAGACAAAATTACCGATGTCAAACTAGCGCAAGCTGAAGTATCACGAGCTCAAGCATCTTACGAAGAAGAACTTGCTAGAGGCAAAGTGGCGGAAAAAGAGTGGCGTTCGATAAACAGCACAGTGGCACCTGAACTTGGCTTACGTAAACCTCAATTAGCGCGAGAAAAAGCGTCTTTACAAGCAGCTAAAGCTAACTTGGAGCGTGCTGAGCGAAATCTTGATCGCACCGTCATTCGTGCTCCTTATGATGGTATTGTCCAACAAAAAAATGTGGATATTGGTCAGTTTGTCAATATGGGAACAGTCCTTGCCAACATTGCCGCGACGGATAAAGCGGAAGTGAGATTACCTTTGACTGATGCTGATTTGGCTTATCTTAATCTTGATGCTAGTAAAGCTGGCAATGTATTACTTACTGGTCGTGTAGGTGGTAGAACAGAACAATGGTTAGCGAAATTAACTCGCGATGAGGGAGTTATAAATATGCAAAGTCGAGTGATTTATGCCATCGCTGAAGTATCGGATCCCTATCAACGTGATCCTGCCACACAACATAAAACATTACGTTTCGGCAGTTTTGTGAATGCAGAAATTACCGGTGCCTCAGCAGAAAACATCGTGGTATTACCTCGTAATTTGGTGCGACTTGACGGCACGGTTATTACCGTGACGGATGAACGTGAAATACTCATTAAAGATGTAGAAGTACAACGTGCGGATGATGAAAAAATTTACATAAGTGCCGGTTTACAAGCGGGCGATAACATTGCGGTAAGTGCAGTACCTAACGCATATGATGGTATGAAAGTTCGCTTACCAGGTGATGAACCACCGAAAACGATGACTTCCACGAAAGAGGAGAGTGAATAATGTCCCAAGAAATTGATACGCATAAAGGCATTATTGCATGGTTTGCGCGTAATCATGTTGCGGCCAACTTACTTATGTGGATATTACTCTTTGGTGGAGTATTTGGTATTTTTACTATTCACAAGCAAGTCTTTCCCACGTTTGAGTTTAATGTTATTTCAGTACAGGTACCTTATTTAGGCGCGGCTCCTCAGGAAGTTGAAGAAGGTGTCGTTTTAAAATTAGAAGAAGCGGTAAAAGATTTAGAAGGTATTAAACGTTTAACATCGCGTTCGGTTGAAGGTTTTGGCTCATTAAGTATCGAAGTTGAAGATGATTATGACGTACAATTATTGTTAGATGAGGTCAAAGTCCAAGTCGACGCAATTCCTTCATTCCCTGCTAATACCGAAAAGCCAGTTGTCTACCGCGTCAAAGCACCACAGGATGTCTTATGGATTTCATCTTACGGCGATGCATCCGAAAAAGAACTTAAAGAGTTTTCTAAAAACTTACGTGATGATATTGCTAATTTACCGGGAGTATCTGATGTCAGAGTGGTAGGTGATAGACCTTATGAGATTTCCATTGAAATTTCTGAAGCGAACTTACAAAAATATAATTTGACGTTTAATGAGTTGGTCTCAGCTGTGCGTCGTTCCTCTATTGATATTCCTGGGGGCTCAATTCGTTCTGATAATGGTGATATCTTATTGCGCGCCAAAGGCCAAGCCTATGATGCGTATGACTTTGCCAGTATTGTACTGGTCACTCGTCAAGATGGTACTCGTTTATTATTAGGCGATATTGCGACAATTAACGATGGGTTTGTTGAAGATAATGCGTTAGCTTATTTTGACGGAAAACCTGCTATCAGTATTCAAGTTCGAGCAGTAGGCGACCAAAATGCATTAGAGATATCTAAGCGGGTGAATGAATATCTTGACGGTGTGCGGGGTGATTTTCCGCCAAATATTCAGGCCGATACATGGGGAGATAGTTCGTTTTATTTAGCTGACCGTCTCAACATGATGCTTGAAAACATGGGCTTTGGTGCATTGCTTGTGTTCCTTGTCTTATCGTTATTCTTGAAAATCAGACTCGCATTTTGGGTAATTTGGGGACTACCGGTCTGTTTTCTTGGCACGCTGGCTGTATTACCAATGGAATTTTTAAGCGTATCAATTAATATGATTAGCCTCTTTGGCTTTATCTTGGTACTTGGGATCGTGGTGGATGACGCCATTATTATGGGGGAATCTGCATATACTGCGATGGATAAAGACTGTCATTCTGTTGATAATATAATTAAAGGGGTTAAGCGAGTTGCGATGCCTGCTACGTTTGGTGTCTTAACGACTATAGCTGCTTTTTCTCCTATGATGATGGTTTCCGGTACTTTTGGGGTTATATGGAAAACCATTGGTGGGGTGGTGATTGTTTGTTTAGTATTCTCGTTAATTGAATCAAAATTAATTTTACCAGCGCATTTGGCGCATATGAAAAACACGCCATACGATCCGAAAAAAGCAAATGCGTTACAACGTTTTCGAGATTTTTTTGCAGAAGGGATCAAAGTATTTATTTACACTAAGTATGTGCCTTTCTTAAAAAAAGCGATTAAAAATCGTTATACCACTCTTGCCACATTTATTGGGATTTTTATTTTAACCATTGGGCTATTCACCGGTGGTATTGTGAAGTTTGTATTTTTTCCTACGATCCCATCTGATTTTATGTTTGCAAATGTAGAATTAGAGCAAGGTTCATCGTTGATTCAACGGGACAAAGCCATTCGTACATTGATGCAATCCTTAGATGATATGGATGTGCAGCTGCAACGTGAAACCGGCGAGGGTGCAGTGAAACACTCGATTGCATTTAGCCAAGGTGCATTAGGTGGCCAAGTGTTCGTCGAGTTATCAAAAGGTGAAGACCGTTCAATCACTGATATTGAATTATACGACCGTTGGCGTGATAAGGTACCAGAGATACCGGGCGTTAAGACCTTTAATATTGGTGCCCCAGGCGGTCCTGGTGGTGGTTCTGACCTGTCATTTGAGTTCAGTGGTAAAAACATTGATAACATGCGATTTGTCGCTGATGAATTAAAAGATTTTCTATCTCAGTATGAAGGGGTATCGGATATCAATGATAGTTTTGCCAATGGAAGTGATGAGATACGTATTAATATCAAACCACTTGGTGAAGCATTAGGACTGAGTCTATCGAGTTTAGCCCAACAAGTGCGCTATGGATTTTATGGCGCGGAGGCGCAACGGATCCAGCGTGATGATGAAGAGATTAAAGTCATGGTACGTTATCCGAAAGAGCAACGTAACTCGATTGGTAATCTAGAAACGATGCGAGTGCGAGCTGCAAATGGTGATGAAATTCCTTTCCAAGAAGTGGCTGATATTGAAGTCGGTCAAGGGTATACCTCAATTAATCGTGTGGATGGAAAACGTTCAATCAGTGTGACAGCGAAGGTGAATCCAGACATTATTGAACCCAATACCATATTGCGTGATGTGATGAACCAAGCGATCCCTCAATACGTTAAGCAATATCCAGACGTGTCATTTAAGTTACAAGGTAACTCAAAAGAACAGCAAGATGCGCTGGTGTCACTGGCTCAAGGTTTCTTGTTTGCGTTATTTGCTATCTATGCCTTAATGGCGATCCCGCTTAAATCTTATTCACAACCTTTAATTATCATGTCAGTCATTCCGTTTGGCATTGTTGGGGCGATCGTGGGGCATCTGATTTTAGGCAATTCGGTGAGCGTTTTATCGATTTGTGGGATCATTGCTTTATCAGGCGTGGTGGTTAACGACAGCTTGATCATGGTCGATTTTGTGAATCGTGCCCGCGCCGAGGGGAAAAGTATGATTGAGTCAGCTATTCAGGCTGGATCGGAACGTTTTAGAGCCATCATATTAACGTCATTGACGACTTTTATGGGGTTGATGCCGATAGTATTTGAACGTTCGTTACAAGCGCAAGTTGTCATACCGATGGCAATTTCATTAGCGTTTGGGATCTTATTCGCAACCGTCATCACACTGTTACTTGTACCGTCTTTGTATATGATATTAGATGATATTAAAGCGGTCTTTTCAAAGACATATCGTGCAAAACGAGATTTAGAAAAAGCAGCTTTAGAGACCGAATCTAAAGCATTAGAGGCATAAAGTAAGGAATTAGCGGCTTAAGTTCACTACTGAATATTAGCCAATAAAAAACGGTGTTAAGGTTATCCTCAACACCGTTTTTTT
>Ga0209136_1000081_pt1 | contig 69780 bp, 69 predicted proteins | sample SaaInl0LU_22_DNA_FD_184640 | JGI IMG/M metagenome (GOLD analysis project Ga0209136, IMG submission 184640) | Marine microbial communities from expanding oxygen minimum zones in the Saanich Inlet - ESP_90LU_22_DNA (SPAdes) (version 2) | ecosystem: Environmental > Aquatic > Marine > Intertidal... | reverse complement strand
ATTTGCTTGAAAGTCTTTTTGTGCTTAACAAGCATGTCTCTGATGATTAACAAAGACCATTTATCACCTACAACATCTAATGAAGACGAGACTGGACAACCAGAGCGAAATTCTTTTTTCATTTTTTATAGATTATTACTATTAATTCAATAGTAATAATTACTTTTGCTATCGAATTAAAAGTAAAAATACAAAAATTTAAAAATAAAACTTTGAATGAAAACAAAAAAAAGCATGGTTAGCACAGCCCATAAACTTAAAAATACAAAATTAATAATATCATTATTCTTAATTTGTTGTTTAACTATTACTACTTCCATTGCTTTTGGTCAAAATAATAGTAACTCAAGCAATTTAGAACAGCTTAATAGTCTTAAAAAATCATTGAAAAAAATATCCATTTCAGATTTAGGCTCTTCTATATCGGTTAGTGAGGCTATAAAGGCTTATACCTTTGGCGGAGAACTTCTAAATAAAGAGGAATTACAATCAGCAATATCGCATGGCTTGATGGATCCAGAATCTGAAATTTATGTTGATACTAACAATGCAATTTCCTTGATTATAATTCCTAAAAAAGAAGATGAAGTTGTTGTAAATAAAATTCATGCTGAAGGGTTGAAAAGAATTAGTGAAGAAGATTTTTTAAATAGAAGGATTCGCTTTGAGGATGAAAACTACACCTTTTATGGTGCTAATAATGAAAAATTAATGCCAGAAGATGCACTTAATAAATTCAAAAGTGGGATGTATAAAGTTGATGCCTACGTTGATGATAACGATCAGTTTAAAATGGCTTACCTTCTTAAAATGACACAAGAGCAGATGAACCAAGGCATTGAAGAAGCTATGAAAATGCAAAATGATTTTGAAGCTAAATTAAAAGGGAAACCTTTCCCTGACTTTAGATTAACAGATCTATCAGGTACCACACACACATCAGAGAGTATTAAAGGAAAAGTTGTTGTTATAAATTTATGGTTTACAGCTTGTGCTCCTTGTATCCATGAAATGCCAGAATTAAATAAGATTGTCGGTGAGTATAAAGAAAATGAGGATGTCCTATTTTTAGCATTTGCCCTCGACCCAAAATCTCGTGTGGATAAATTTCTAAAAAAATACAAATTCGATTATAATATTATTCCAGATAGTCAAGAATATATTACAAAAAAACTAAATCCTCCTGGTTATCCAACACATATTGTTTTAGATAAAAATTCAAATGTAGTCTTTTTATTTTCTGGATATACGCCACAAGCTGGTGAAGCAATTAAGAGTTATATTAATTCAGAATTAAAAAAGTAACTCGATATTAAATAGCTAATTGGTAGGTATTTATCAGAGTAAGAAAAAGAATAACATTTGTTATTCTGGCTGCGAAGTATATGAAAATTAATTAGAAATTATTTTTCATAAATTTACACTTGACAAAAAACTATGATAAGAACAAAGAAGATATTTAACTGGATTTTTAAAGGGTTAATTTTATCCTATTTTTTATTAATATGTTTCCCTCATTTACTTTTCGCAAATAAATTAGACTATAAAAACTTTTCAGTGTATTATCATTCTAATGACATTAATACAGAAGAACTAAAATTAGTTTTAGATAAGTCTGAAAATTTACTAAAGAAAACTGAATTATTTAAGAAAAGAAAAAGTCAAGACATCTTCATTTGCAATGGGTACAGTGAATTTACTTTTTTTGCCAATTTGTCAAGAAAAGCATTTGCTATAAACTATCCTATTTCTCAAAATATTTTCATATCCAAGTCTTCAATTTCACAAAACTATACTTTAAGAAATGGAAAAGAAAATAATAAAAGGACATTAAGTGGAGTTATTGCACACGAAACTGTTCATTCTCTGTTGGAAAATAAATTAGGGCTATTAAAATATAAATTGCTTCCTTCTTGGAAAAATGAAGGATACTGCGATTTTATTGCAAACGAAAGCTCTTTCAATAAACAAAAAGGAGTAAAAGAAATTTGTAATGATACTGAAAACAAAGACATTACATCTTTTAAATATTTTAAATACAGAATGATAACTGAGTATTTATTTGAGGAAAGAAAAGTTACATTAGAAAAATTCTTTGATGAGGATTTTGATTTGGAAAATATAAATAACAATTTGAAGAAAAAATACTGTGCACTATAGCGGGAAGGTAAATCAAAATCACATTAGTTCAACTTTTCATAATAAGAGTCATTATATGATGAGTATCAATTATGTCTTTTGGAGTTAGACTAATGTTCGATATTTCGATAGAGTTATCTACTACAAGAGTAATCAAAAATGATTACTCTTTTTTTTGCTTTAAACTCAAGTATACAAAGGGTTTAAGAGTGTATTAATTGAGCGTTTGTCCTTGTCTAAGTGTGCTTAGTTGTCTCTTAAAACGACTTCAAAGGGTCTTCAAACAGTTTTTGTTTAAAGGAGTTTATGAAGTAGAATTAAATATTGCTTATCTTTAATTTTACAAATTTATATAACCCTTCAATAATTTATTTTATGAAAAAAGTATTTGCCATATTGTGCATTGCAGGAATAGCGTATCCTTACTATTACATCTTTAAATTTATAGAAATAAATAATTGGGAATGGTCAACTTCACTATTTTTTGAACAAATTCATCAGAATTATGCAATGAGTATTTTGATTGCTGATTTAACGGTTGCAGCCACCACTTTTCTTATTTTTCTTATTTACAAATTAAGAGTAAAAGCAATTAGTAAGAATCAGTTCATCAAGTATTTGGTTTCTTTATGTATGGTTGGCTTTTCATTAGCCCTACCCTTATATCTCTATGACAATTATGAAAAAAATAACTAAACCATAAGCATCTCTTCTTCCTTTAATTCAGCGAGTTCTAAACCTCCTAAGTTGGGTAAGCTTCTATTTGTAGCGGAATGGCCACCGTTTTATGTAGTTTTATACATCGAACTAAATGAGGTTTAAATTCAGTATTAATGTTAAATCAACTGATATCGTTTTTAATGCTATTAAAAAAATAAAATAAATTAAATGAAATTTTTTCGACCATTACGTAAAAACACAAACACTAATATCAATTATATCAAATACGCAGTTGGTGAAGTGGTACTTGTTGTTATCGGTATTTTAATTGCCTTACAAGTAAATAATATTAATGAAACAAGAATAGAAAAAAGGGCGATGAAGGACTATTTTCAAAAAATAGCCTCTAATATTCATAGTGATTTAAAAGAATCCGAAAGATTATTAAAATTTAGACAAGATCATATTGTTAGTTGTAATAAAGTGTCTAAGGCCTTGATTGAAAATAATTTTTCAGATCAGTTATTGATTCAAAAAGCAATATTTGAGATGATAATTGAAGTCCAATTAAATTACAACAAAGATGCGTTCGAATCTTTAAAAAGTTCGGGGTATTTAAGGTATCTAAAAAACGAAGCACTTGAAGAATTACTAAATGACTACTACAATCAAATTAATCAAATAGAAATGTTTGAAATTGACCAAAGAGATTGGGCGAATGCACTAGAATTAGAATTAGATAGGAATGGCTTTTTTTATAGTTACACACAGCTAGATCAAAAAGTACATACAGATTTATTCACTTTATTGGGCAATTACACCTCAGCATTAAAAAAACACCCTGGACATAAAATCATAATGAGACTTCTTTTTCGTGGAGGCACTAATAATTCATTTTTAACTGGATTTTACGAAAATCACATTAAAACCGGGAATCAGTTAATTGAAATTTTAAACCAGGAAATTAACCTTTAAAATTGTGCTCCAGCTTTGAATAATAGCGCGCGGAAAATTAATATCATGTTGGCTCAATTTTTCATAATAAGAGTAATGATGTGATGAGTGTTGTTTAAATTTTTAAAGAAAAAAGGAATATTCACCAGAAAAGAAATAGAAAAATGGGTCGCTTTAAGAAAAAGAATTGAATCCATTACATCCATAAAAATTGCCAATAGTTCAGTGGCAATCTTTACCACTTCGGATCCCACACCTCATTTCAGTCATATAGAGACGAATATTCAACTTTTTTAAAGGAAACCTAGAAATGGTTATTTTTTTAAAGCAATTATTTTTTTTAACTAAAAAAAGTTTACATTTGACGCATCGATGAAGAGTTGAATGTTACGTTTTACTTGTTCTGGATATAGCCTTTTAGGGAAGAATGAAGGTTATATTGCATTTAAGAAATGTGTCAGAAAAATTAGGATATCTTCCAATATACTACTATTAAATCCAATACAAACCCTTAGACTTCGAGGGGTTTATTTAGAATTACGCGTTTAGTTTATAATTTCAATTAGGTTATTCAAAACCTTGCTATAAGATAGCATGCAGGTTTTTGTTTATAATTATTATTGAAATTAAAATGAATACGAAATACAAAGATTTAATAGAACAAACGTTTGATTTTCCTCAAGAAGAATTTCAAACAGAAAATGGCAACTTGCTCTTTCATAATATCGACTTGGCCAAGTTAGTTGAGCAGTACGGAACACCCCTAAAATTCACATATTTACCTAAAATTTCCGAAAATATTAATCGTGCTAAAAAGTGGTTCAATACGGCCATTAAAAAGCACGATTACAAAGGGAAGTACCATTATTCATATTGTACAAAAAGTTCCCACTTTAAGTATGTTTTAGAAGAGGCGCTTCAAAATAATATACACATAGAAACATCATCGGCTTTTGATATCGATATTGTAAAATCCTTAAAAAAGGAAGGCAAATTAAAAGAAGATGCCTTTGTACTCTGCAATGGATTTAAGCGCGATCAATACATCACAAATATTGTTAGTTTAATAGATGGTGGGCACACAAACTGTATTCCGATTATAGACAACTACGAAGAATTAGATTTAATTTTAAATAGAACGAAAAACGCGTTTAAGGTAGGCATACGAATTGCTTCGGAAGAAGAACCCAAATTTGAATTTTATACCTCTCGTCTTGGAATTGGCTATAAAAATATTGTTTCTCTTTACGAACGTGAAATTGCAGAAAATCCTCAAGTAGAGTTAAAAATGCTACATTTCTTCATTAATACAGGAATTAATGACAATGCTTATTATTGGAACGAGTTGTTAAAATGTATTAGCGTTTATATTGAACTTAAAAAAGTATGTAAATCATTGGACAGTCTAAATATTGGTGGGGGATTCCCTATAAAAAATTCATTGGCCTTTGAATACGATTATCAATATATAATTGAAGAGATAATTCATCAAATTAAAGTGGCATGTGATGAAGCAAATGTAGCTGTGCCCGATATTTTTACAGAATTTGGAAGTTTTACTGTTGGAGAAGCAGGAGGGGTTATCTATGAAGTTTTGTATCAAAAGAGACAAAATGATCGTGAAAGATGGAATATGATCAATTCCTCTTTTATAACAACCCTACCAGATTCTTGGGCAATAAACAAACGTTTTATCATGCTTCCAATAAACAAATGGAATCGAAAATATGAACGTGTTTTACTAGGTGGATTGACCTGTGATAGTGACGATTATTACAATTCAGAACAGCACGTAAATGCAATTTATTTGCCTGTTTATGAAAAAGAGAAACCCTTATACATTGGTTTTTTTAACACAGGTGCTTATCAAGAAACCATTGGAGGTTTTGGAGGATTGCAACACTGCTTAATTCCACATCCGAAACATATTTTAATAAATAAAAATAAGAATGGGGACCTCACTACTAAATTATTTAAAGGAGAACAAAAAAGTGAAGAATTACTTTCAATTTTAGGATATGAATAAGAGAACTTACGCAGGGATTCCTGACCAATACGCAAAATTAGAATCTGCCAAAGTAGTATTAATACCTGTTCCTTATGACGGAACGAGTACTTGGCAAAAAGGAGCAGATAAAGGTCCTGAGGCTTTTTTAGACGCATCAGAAAATATGGAATTGTACGACATAGAAACGGATAGCGAAGTATATAAAGAAGGAATTTATTTAGCAGATCCAGTTACAGAAAACACCACTCCAGAACAAATGGTAGATGCCGTGCATTCAATCACTAAAAAGTACATCAATAAAAATAAATTTGTAACCCTTTTTGGAGGAGAACATTCCATATCAATCGGAACTATTAGAGCTTTTAATGAGTGTTTTAATAATTTAACGGTATTACATATTGATGCACATGCAGATTTACGCAAAGCCTATGAAGGTTCAAGTTGCAATCATGCTTGTGCTGTGTATGAAGCGAATCAAACCACAAATTTGGTGCAAGTAGGAATTCGTAGTATGGATGTTGTTGAGAAAACAGTCATGAATTTAGAGAAAGTTTTCTTTGCGCACGAGATGGCTGTCAATCAATACTGGATGGATGATGTTGTAGATCAGTTAACACAAAATGTGTTTATCACTTTTGACTTAGATGCAATCGATCCTTCCTTACTTCCGTCCACAGGCACACCAGAACCAGGAGGCTTGTTTTATTATGAAACATTAGAGTTTCTAAAAAAGGTTTTTACAGAAAAAAATGTCGTTGGATTTGATATGGTAGAATTATGCCCAAATGCGAACGAAAAGTCATCAGATTTTTTAGCAGCAAAATTGTATTACAAAATGTTAAGCTATAAGTTTTCTTCAGTAATGGAAGATGAAGAAGAGGATTCTGCAAACACCAACTCCCCATTTAATCACCTTTCAAAATTTAAAGATTATGATGAATACGAATAGACAACCCGTTTCCGAATTTATTGAAAAGTATTTCCTGCATTTTAATGCAGCGTCCTTAGTAGATGCTGCAAAAGGCTACGATGCGCAATTAGAGCAAGGCGCTAAAATGTTAGTTTCTTTAGCAGGTGCAATGAGTACCGCAGAAATAGGGAAAATTTTTGCAGAAATTATTCGTCAAGATAAAGTGCACATCATATCATGTACAGGAGCAAACCTTGAAGAAGATATTATGAATTTAGTAGCACATTCTCATTACAAACGGATCCCAAATTACAGAGATTTAACCCCGAAAGATGAATGGGACTTATTATTAAAAGGCTTAAATCGTGTAACAGATACTTGCATTCCAGAAGATGAAGCATTTAGAAGATTACAGAAACATGTTTTCAAAATTTGGAAAGATGCAGAAGATGCAGAAGAACGTTTTTTTCCACATGAATTTATGTATAAGTTGTTATTATCAGGTGTTTTAGAAGAATACTATGAGATAGACATCAAAGATTCTTGGATGTATGCAGCGGCAGAAAAAAACTTACCGATTGTTGTTCCGGGTTGGGAAGATAGTACCATGGGTAATATTTTTGCTTCGTATGTATTAAAAGGAGAATTAAAAGCTTCAACAATGAAGTCAGGAATCGAATACATGACTTTTCTAGCGAATTGGTATACAGACAATTCAGAAAATGGAATTGGTTTCTTTCAGATTGGTGGAGGAATCGCTGGAGATTTTCCGATTTGTGTAGTGCCAATGTTATACCAAGATATGGAAAGAGAAGAGACCCCTTTTTGGAGTTATTTCTGCCAAATTTCAGATTCTACTACAAGCTACGGGTCCTATTCAGGAGCAGTCCCCAACGAAAAAATTACTTGGGGTAAATTAGATATTGATACTCCGAAGTTTATCATAGAAAGCGATGCAACCATCGTTGCACCATTAATTTTTGCCTACCTATTAAACATGTAACCATGAAAAGAGTTATCGTAGAATATTCAAAACTAACTACAGACATTTTAGATTTATTAATAGAAAAATATCCAGACGGATATGAATACAACGATATTATTAAATTTCAAAATGCCAAATTAGAAACAATTAGTGCAGTAGAAGTGAGAACAGAGGATACAATTTACCTAGTAAAAATAAGTCTTCAACTAGAAAAAACAATGGAGGATTATACAGATGATGAAACCTCTTTTGACGAGAATGATTTTTAAACACAGAAGACATGAATTATAGCGAAAAGCAAATCCTCCTAATGACTGGTGATTACTTTATTAGAGTCAGATCCAGTAACCGTAGAAGTAGGTGTTGCCTACACTGATGCTGGTGCTGATGCTACAGCGACAGAAAACTATGATGGCGATCTTACTACGAGTATAGTGTTAGTATAGATGTAAATACTGTTGGATCTTATACATTGAGTTATGATGTTACTTACGAAAAAGCTCCAGGGAGTTTCCTGTAAATAATTACTCCTGAACAGACCCATTCAAATCAATACAAATTTTGGGGTGGGTCGAGACCTTCTTCTAAGATGACAAATGTGTGTTTAGATCACGAACTAGTGATGGCAATTTAAGTCTGTAAGCCAACTTTTAATTCGTTTACAAACTCTATATAGCCGTTCACTATATTTTCTTTTAAAAGTGTTGGGTTTTCTAAAACCATTTTTTGAAACACCAGTTCTTCCTCAGAAAAAAGAGAGATATGCATGTCATGCACAGAAAATAAATAGAGTTCAATAATAATTGGTAAGGTTGCTATTCCTTTAGCAGTAGCAATATATTGTCTGCTTTTTTTGGTACCTAAAGGATCTAGGATTTCAATAAAACCCTCATCCAAAAGCATTTTTAATCGATTGCTTAAAATATTCGTAGCAATTTTTCCCCTCGAAGCTTTAAACTCTTTGAATCGCGTTTTGTTTAAAAGTAACATATCTCTTAAGACAATTAAAGTCCATTTATCTCCTACATAATTTATAGAAAGTGCGATTGGACAATAAGGAGTTTTATTTGTTGACATCCTGCAAATTTACGAATTTCACTTGGTATTTTATGCTATTAACCCCTCATATTTACTAGTGTTTCTTCATTTATAATTTTATACCCAATTATTATATGACATCAAGTTAATAAAAGAAAATTAATTGTTAAATGCAATTAATAAATTAGTTTTTTGTGAACCTTAAAAAATTTAAAACCAATTCTTATGAAAAAAATAAAACAGTAGCCTGTAAATGTTGGAATTGTATACGTGAAAACGTCCCTTTAGGGGTGTTTTATGTTAAATAGTTTGCTCTAAAATTAATAATGAAATTAACATAATTTTATTATTAATTTTGTTCTTTTGTAAAAAAAAGTTATGAAAATTTTTCAATTGAAGATTAAAAATTCTTGTAGGCTTCATTTTTGTTGTGTGATACTTTACGTTGCAACGCACTTTACAGGCGTCAGTGAAGCTGCTGCACAAGTAGAATTAAAAGCCAACTTGCCATTGGCAGCAGTATTAATTCCTAATGTTGGGGTTGAGTTTCAAGTGGGAAAACAAACAAGTCTTCAGTTAGACGTGTTAGGTTCATTCTGGAACTCTATAGACGGACAGCCATTTCAAGTAAATGAAACTTTTTTAGAATTTAGATATTATAGAAATTCAGATTTAAGTGGTTGGTTTTCAGGAGCTCATCTTGGTTATGGAATGTTTACTTTTCAAAAACCAAATGATTTGATTATTTATCCACACTACAATACAAAAGATTCAGACGGTGTGTATAAATCGGGACGTTCTTTTTTTCATGGAATGACCTTTGGTTATAAAAAACGCTTCAATAAACGTTGGGCCATGGAACTATTTATTGGAGGAGGTTATGCAATCTCTTTTTACAAAGGGTACGATGGAGTGAGACGCGTTGACTTTGAAAATGATGATTTTGGTTACAGAGCTTTTAATCTTAGTGGTGAAGTCTTATTGTATCGAGGAGGTTTAATGCTTGTATACAAATTACTTCCTTACAAGGAAAAAATAAAAACGAAAGTGTTCGCTAAAGATCTGTAAAAGGAAAGCCTATTTTTTGCTATCTAAAGGATCTAGAATCTCAATATAACTCTCCTATAAAAGTATTTTTAACCGATAACTTAAAATATTGGTAGTAAAAAAGCCCTTCCATTTGGAAGGGCTTTTTTTTATAGACTTCAGGAGTTGATTTGTAAAACCCCTCCATTTGTGCAGTCGCTAATGAGGTATTTTGTCTTTCACAATTCCGTATAGGAAAGTACCAACAATAGATCCTGCGATGACCACAAGAATCGGTACATAGCCTGCGCCAACTAGTGTAAACATTGGTCCAGGGCAAGCCCCTGCCAAAGCCCATCCCAGGCCAAAAATAATGCCTCCGATGAGGTAGCGATAAAAACTTTTCGCCTTTGGAGTAAAGACGATTTTCTCGCCATAAAAAGATTTTATTTCAAAGCGTTTGATAGTTTGAATCACAAGGATTCCGAGTACCAATGCCGAGCCAATAATGCCATACATATGAAAAGATTCAAATTTGAACATTTCATAAATACGAAACCAAGAAGCGGCTTCCGATTTAAACATGGTGATTCCAAAAAGGATTCCGATCAATAAATAGATAAGTGTTCTCATTTTTTAAAAAAGTAAAGGAAAAATTAAATGAATCATGGTCAAGCCACCAATAAAAAAGCCAATCACAGCTATTAAAGATGGCAGTTGCAAATTGCTCAATCCAGAAATAGCGTGTCCAGAGGTACAGCCTCCAGCATATCTTGCACCGAAGCCTACCAAAAGCCCTCCAAGTGTTAAAAGCACCATGTTTTTAAAACTTAGTAATGCACTTGTTGCAAACATTTCTGTCGGTAAATAAGCTGTTCCAGCACTTTCAAAACCAAAAGATTTTAAGTCTGAAATGGTCTCAGGATTTAGCGCAACCGCTGAAGTATTACTTAAGAAATGGGCTCCAATATAGCCGCCAATGATAGCGCCAAGCACTACAATTAAATTCCATTTTTGTGATTTCCAGTCAAACTTAAAAAAATCTGATGTTTTTCCTGCACCACACAGTGTGCACAGCGTTCTTAAATTGGAGGACATTCCAAAGTTTTTTCCTACCATAATAAGTAGGAAGAGAATACAAGCAATCATGGGTCCAGCGATATACCATGGCCAAGGTTCGTAAATTAATTTCATCGTTTTTTTAGTAAGATTTTGTATTAAAATTAAGTATTTATAGGTAAAGAAACAAATGTTCCAGGTGATTTTTATGAAGGGTTAAGGTTGTTTTTTAAAGCTGCAAAAAAGGAAATCTTGAGAAGTTTCAAAAGGAGTTTGATGCACATGATGAAGCGCCGACTGTTTTTTAAACCAAGGCGCAAATAAAGAAGTCAATGTTGCTTCAGAATACTGTACAATTGGAATGCCGCTGCACTTTTTTGGTCCTGTCTTTGAAAAAGTACCAAGAAGCACGGTTCCATTTGCAACAAGTGTATTGTTACAACATTCCATGTATTTAGCAATATTGCTTTGCGAAGTAATAAAATGAAAGGCAGCGCGATCATGCCAAACATCAAAGCTGTTTTTAGGCATAAAGTCTAACACATCCGAAACAATCCATTGTACTTTATGCGCTTGGTTGCCTATTCTTTCTTTCGCTCTGGCAATGGCTTTTTCTGAAATATCCAATACGGTAATATTGCTGTATCCCTCTGCCAATAAAAAATCAACGAGCAAGCTATCGCCGCCGCCAATATCAATAATCGCCGCCGATTTTTCCAATCCAAGTGCTGCAATCAACTCAAGCGAAATTGTGGGTTTCGCTTGAAACCAACTCACTTCCGTTGTTTTTTTATTTTGATAAATCGTGTTCCAGTGGGTTTTGGTACTTTGTGTCATCGGTTGTTTTTATGAGTTGGGCATCACTTTTGAGCCACTCCATGCATGCATGCCACCAAGTAGATTTACTGTTTTATCAAACCCCATGTCTTCCATCATTGAACACGCTTGGCTACTTCGATTGCCACTTCTGCAGTACATATAATAGGTATTGTTTTTATCCAATTTCGAGATCTCTTGCTTAAAAAATTCCGACTTAAAAAAGTCGAGCATGATTGCATTTTCTAGAATTCCAGTAGCACATTCTTCCGGCGTTCTTACATCAATAATAACGGCATTTTCTGCTGTTGCAATGGCAGCAATCCAACCTTCTTGAGATACATTTTTCATCGTTTTTTTGTTTTTTTATAAAGTAGATGGACATACAAAGTCAGAAACAGGTACTGCAGTTTCTTTGATTGCAGCAAAACCACCTCCAATATCAATAAAATTATGGATGCCTCTGTTTTTGAGCATAGATGCAGCAATCATCGAACGATATCCTCCTGCACAGTGCACATAAAAAGTTTCTTTTTCTGGGAATTCCGTCAAATGTTCGTTCAAAGATTGTAAAGGTGTATTGTGCGCATCTACTACATGTTCCGATAAAAATTCACCTTCCTTACGCACATCAAATACAGGTACTTCGTGGTTTGCTTTCACCTCTTTAAAAGTGGTTGCAGCAATCGTACTTACCGTATCATATTCTTTGGAGGCTTTTTTCCAAGCATCAAATCCTCCTTTTAAATACCCCAGAACATGGTCAAATCCTACCCGAGACAACCGCGTAATAGCTTCCGCTTCCATTCCTTCGGGAGTAATTAATAATAGAGGTTGTTTCACATCTGCAATCAATGCACCTACCCAAGGAGCAAAACCACCATCCAATCCAATAAAAATGGAGCGTGGAATATGTCCTTTTGCAAAAGTATCTTGATGACGTACATCCAATACTACGGCTTCGGTGTCATTGGCTGCAATTTCAAAAGCTTCTGGAGACAATGCTTGTGCACTTCGTGCTAAGACATCCGCAAAATCTTCATAACCCTCTTTATTCATTTGAACATTTAGAGGAAAATATTTTGGCGGAGGTGTCAATCCATCGGTTACTTCTTTTATGAATTCTTCTTTGGTCATATTGGCTCGCAACGCATAATTGGTTGCTTTTTGATTGCCTAAGGTATCTACCGTTTCTTTGCTTAAATTTTTACCACAAGAAGAACCTGCGCCATGCGCTGGATATACAATAACATCCGCTGCAAGCGGCATGATTTTATTTCGCAAACTATCAAAGAGATAGCCTGCCAAATCAGTTGCTGTAATACTGCCTGTTTTTTGTGCCAAATCTGGACGTCCAACATCCCCCAAAAACAAGGTGTCACCACTAAAAATAGCATGGTCTTTTCCGTTGGCATCTTTTAAAAGATATACCGAACTTTCCATGGTGTGGCCAGGCGTATGAAGCACTGTAATGGTAATATTACCGAGTTTAAACACCTGTCCGTCGGTTGCAATAATAGACTCAAAAGAGGTAACTGCATTGGGACCATATATAATGGGTGCCCCTGTTTTTTTAGACAAGGTTACATGACCACTTACAAAATCCGCATGAAAATGCGTTTCAAAAATATATTTTATGGTCGCCTTGTTTGCGGCTGCTTTTTCCAAATAAGGTGTTACAGATCTTAAAGGATCTATAATGGCAACTTCTCCTTCGCTTTCAATATAGTAAGCTCCCTGCGATATACAGCCGGTATATATTTGTTCTATTTTCATGATTCTGTTTTATTATTTTACAAAAATACTATTTATTCTATCGTGCAACGGTAACATCGGTTACACAGTGTTTTATTTTTTATGCGTTCAGTTAATTTTTTTTAAAACATTATGTAGGTCCATTTGCTTCCGAGTATGCTTTCGCTTCATGCTTCTGTGAAAAAATATTTTCTTCTCCAAGAAGCGCCACAATACCACTGGTAAGTAACAGATCGTTAATGGGAGCTGAAGCGCCAGAAAACAGTAATTTAATTTCCTTTTTCTGAAGGTCTTCAATAATTTGTTTTAGCAGATGCAGTCCGCTACTATCAATGTAACTCATGGCTTCCAGACTCAGCACTACCCATTGCAAAGTCGTGCCTTTTTGCTGTATATTTTGAGAGAGTGTTTTTTTAAAAACCGCCGTATTTCCAAAAAATAGGGGCGCATCCATTCGAAATACTAAAATAGCTTCTTGTTGCTCATTAAACGTTTTAAAGTGAGTGCTCTTTTTAAAAGAATTGCTGTTTTTAATGCGGTCAATCACGGCAATGTGTGGCACCGAAATTCGATACAGTAAGATCAATAAAGAGAGGAGTACCCCTGAAAGAATTCCTGCGGTTATTCCCACGGTGAGGGTAATTATAAAGGTAAGGAGTAAGAGTACAAACTCGTCTTTATGGGTTTTATATAAAGAGATGGGATAGGAAAAATCGATCAATCCAAAAACAGCAACCATAATAATGGCTGCTAAGACGGCATTTGGCAAATAATAAAATAGCGGTGTTAAAAACAACAAGGTCAATCCAACGACTGCCGCACTAATAAGTGGAGCGATGCCTGTTTTTGCACCCGCTTGTTCATTGATTGCTGTTCTGGAAAAGCCGCCTGTTGTTGGATACGATTGAAAGAAAGCACCTACAATGTTTGCGGTTCCCAAGGCCCTCAGTTCTTGATTGGGGTCTAATTCATATTCGGGATGTTTTTCTGCCACTGCTTTTGCTACGGAAATGGCTTCCATAAAAGCAATTAACGCCAAAGTAATTGCAATGGGTGCAAGTTCTGAGAGTCGCTCTAAAGGGATTTTTGGCACTTGAAAAGACGGAAGCCCACTCGGTACTTTCCCAACAATTTGAACCCCAGAAGCATACAGTTCAAAAAAGGAAACCACTACAACCCCAACAAATACTAGGACGAGTGCGGCAGGAAAACGTTTGTGATATTTTGTATTTAATTTTTTAATAATTTGGATTAAAACAATCGAAGTGACTCCAATACCCAATGTATACCCATTGATCAAATGGATATTTTTAAAAGCATTTGCTAATAAGAGATGTACTTGGTTGCTTCTCGTGATTTCGAAGCCCAAAAGGTGTTTCAATTGGCTAAGGCCAATAATAATTGCTGCTCCAGAAGTAAACCCGCTAATGACAGGTTTTGATAAAAACCGGACTAAAAACCCCATTCTTACAACCCCGAGTAGCAATTGAATGGCTCCCATAAACAAGGCTAAAAACACGGCCATGGCAATATAGGAATCCATGCCAGACAAAGACATTGCACCCAGTCCTGCGGCAACTAGCAGCGAGTCCATGGCAACAGGTCCAACGGCCAATTGGCGAGAGGTACCCATAATGGCATATATAATTTGCGGCATTAAAGCGGCATACAAACCAAAAACAGGAGGTAAACCCGCAATCATTGCATAGGCCATTCCTTGTGGAATGAGCATGATTCCAACGGTTAAACCTGCCGTTAAATCGCCCGAAAAATAGTCTTTTTTATAAGAAGGTAGCCACTGTAAAATAGGCAGTATTTTTTTGAACATTCATTATTTTTTTGCAAAAATAAAAGGAAACAAAGAAGTTCGCAGTAACATTGGTTACATTCGGCCTAGATGTTTTTAATAACTATATGATTTCTATGAAGGGTGATTTTATTTAAATTCTCTAGTTTTTTTAAGAGCCTAGAAATGACCACTCGAGAGGTATGCAATTCATAGGCAATTTCTTGATGGGTACTATAGATGATAGCGCCTTCAGAAATTCTTGCTTTTTCTTTCAAGTAGTTTACAAGGCGTTCGTCCATTTTTAAGAAGGCAATACTATCGATGGTAGCAAACATTTCATTGAGTCGATTGTGGTAGCTTTCAAAAACAAATTTTCGCCAGCTTTTATACTTTCCTGCCCAGATTTCCATTTTTTCTACGGGGACCATAATTAAGGTAGCATCGGTTTCTGCAATGGCTCTGATTTCACTTTTTGTTTGCCCAAGACAACAGGTCAATGTCATGGCACAAGTATCTCCTTTTTCGAGGAAGTACAGCAGCAGTTCATCGCCATTGTTGTCTTCTCTAAAAATTTTAATAGCACCTGAAATGAGTAGGGGCATTGAGCGCACGTAGTCGCCAATTTCCATCATTTTCACCCCTTCTGCAACGTCTTTATAGGTGCCTACTTGGTTTATTTCTTGTAAAAGTTCGGCTTCAAAAAGATGGCCGAAGTTATTTTTGAGCTCCTGAATCATAATTTACAAAGAGATGTATCCATATTACTTTCGAATAAGCAAAGAGTAATGGGGCGAGTACCACAAGGGCAATCACCATAGAAATTAAGGTAGTAAGATAGTTTAAATTTGGTAAAAAAAGGGTTTTTAAAATCCACAATGCCACAAATAGTCCCACTGCCAAACCATAAGAAACGTAGTAAGATCCTTGAAAAAAGCCAGGTTCCAGGTCGTATTTCAATCCGCAATGCGAACACGATTCCTTCACGAGGCCTATTTTTGTTAATTCATACGGATGCCCTTCAAAGAAGGCGCCTTTTTGACACTTTGGGCATTTCATACCAATAATGCGCAGAAATTTAGAATTTCGTCCAATCATCACTATTTTAATTTGATGTAAAAATAACACAAGTGCTTCATTTTGGGAGTAACAAATGTTACAATTCCTTAAAAAAAAGGAATACAAGTTCGATCTTTAAGAATGCATTTCTTTCTCATTTTTAATAAATGGATTTTTTTAGAAACTAAAAACTAAGAATTCCTAGGTTTGTTATTACTGCGAGCGCAACTACTTTTTTTTGGAAATTTATTGATGTTCCATATAATTCGATTTTATTCTTTTTAGGAATAAAAAAAGAAATAATGAGAGCTTTTTTTAAAAGGTGTTTTTTGATTACAGTCTTTAAAACCAGTAATTTAAGTCTATTTTATATGTATAGTTTTTTAGTGCTACAAAAAACAATCCTAAGTACTTTTAAAAAGTTTTGTTACTCGGATAAAACATTGCATAAAAAACTATATATTTTTGCTATAAAAACAATATATTTGGAATCTTATTATATAATCTGTACTAAATGAAGCAATTTTATACAAAGCTTAGCTTTTTGTTCTCCCTTTTTATTGCGATGAATACTTTTTCTCAAGAAACACTTCCAATTTATTGGGATTATCTTTCTGACAACGTGTATTTACTTCACCCTGCTGCTGCAGGAATTGGAAATTCGTCTAAATTAAGGTTTACAGCAAGACAGCAATGGCAAGGTATACCCAATGCTCCCGCTTTACAGACATTAAGTTTTCATACAAAATTAGGAGAAGAAACCAATGCTGGATATGGTTTTGTGTTGTTCAACGACCAAAACGGATTTCATTCTCAACAGGGTTTGCAAGGAACCTATGCGTATCATTTGCCGCTGAGTGATGGCCGCTTGTTTGAACAACTTTCTTTTGGATTGTCTTTTACATTTGTTCAAAATCAGTCCGATCAAAGATCGTTTTTTGGAGATCCTGCGATTGCACAAGTTATCGAAAGTACTACATATTACAACGCGGATTTTGGAATGTCTTATCATTTGGGAGGTTTTTCTTCTTATTTTACAATAAAAAACCTTTTACTTACAGCTAAGAATTATTTAAACATTAACGAGCCCCTCGATTTAAGGAACTATATCTTTACGGCAGGGTATTACTTTGGTCAAGAAAATGCAGTACAATTAGAACCTTCTGTGATGCTACAGTTTAGAGAAGGTACTGGCGAACGTTTTGCCGACGTAAATTTAAAAGCCTACAAGACTTTTGGCGATACCCAATTATGGGCTGCTTTGTCTTATAGAAAAAGCCTTGATGCTGGCGCGATTGAGAATGCACAATACATAACACCAATTGTGGGGTTGAACTATAAAAATTTCATGTTTTCCTACACCTATACACGACAAATGAATGACATTGTACTAACGAACAAGGGGTTCAATCAAATAAGTGTTGGGTTGAATTTATTTACAAAGGAGCCAAGAGGTGCTGCTTGTCCAAACATTAATTCTGTTTTTAACAGCTTTTAGAAGTCCGTTTCTAGAAGTATCAAAGATTTTTCTTTTTCACAGTCTGCTAGCAATTCGGTTAAGGTATTTTTGTCCCTATTAATCAAAAATTGATGCGAGCGCTTGTTTTTGGTTTGGATTGTTTTTAATAGGCCTGCTTCAGACAATACTTTCTTGGTTTGTTTAGCAACGGCCTGTCCAGAATCGATAATGTGTATTTTAGGACCAATAATTTTTCGAATTTGGGGAATTAAATAGGGGTAATGCGTGCAACCCAATACCAAACAATCTATATTTTCGGAAACCATCGGCATCAGGTAGTGCTGCAATAACTGTGTCATTTCTTCAGAATCTAATTTTCCGTTTTCTATGAGTGCAACCAGTCCAGTGCCAATTTGCTCTACAATTTTAATTTCTTTGTCTAGTTTTTGAGATGTCTTTTCAAAAAGCCCACTGTTTAAAGTTCCTTTGGTAGCCAATATACCAATGGTATTGGTTTTGGTTTGAAGTGCTGCGGGTTTTATTGCGGGCTCTATGCCGATAAAAGGTACTTCATAGTGTTTTCGTAAATAGGCAATGGCATTGGTTGTTGCTGTGTTGCAGGCAACCACAATAATTTTACAGTTTCTGTTGAGTAGGTACTCTGTATTTTTAATGGCCAATGCAATGATCTCTTCTTTGCTTTTCGTGCCGTAGGGAGCGTGTTTGCTGTCCGAGAGATACAAGGTGCTCTCTAGGGGTAATAAGTGGTTAATTTCCTTCCAGATAGAAGTGCCACCAACTCCAGAATCAAAGATTCCGATCGAAAAGTCTTTTTGTATCATTGTGGTAAAAATAAAAAAACCTACTCAAAAAGAGTAGGTTTTTTTTATTTAATAAAAAGAGGTCCTTAGTTTCTTGGTTGTGGATCTGCTAATAAACCTAACTTTGCTTTTACTGCTTCGTATAAGTCTTCTCCTTTTTTAACAATTAACATGTTTGAAGTAAAAACGTACAAAATACCTTTTGTAGCTGCTACTGCGTTAATTGCGTCAATTGCTTTTTTGTTAATTGGCTCTAAACCTTTGCTTTGTATTTGTTGCAATTCTTGTGGTGCCATTTGTTGTGCATTCTGAAGTCTTTGGTAGTCTCCTTGCAATTCTGCTTTTCTTTTTTGATTGGTTTCATCTGTTTGAGTTGTTGCTTCAGCATCGTACTTCTTTGCTTTGTTCTCAAACTTTTTCTTCATACCTTCAATATCGTCTTTCATTGTCTTTGCTTTCTTGTCTAAGTCTGCAAACAATGCTCTTGTTTCTGACATATTAGCAACAACTCTTTCAAAATCAACATGAGCTACTTTTTGTGCATTTGTGATACCACCAAATCCTAATGTAAACACAGCAATTAATAGTAACGTTTTAAAATTTTTCATCCTTGGTTTAATTTAATTAATTATTATTGTTTTTTTGTTCTTCTTTTTTCTTTTTTGCAGCTTCCTGCTTCTCTTTTAATTGCTTTCTTTTTGCTTCTTTTTTTGCTAATAATTCAGCTCTTCTATCTGCAATAAGTTGCTTTTTCTTTTCTTTCTTCGCAAGTAATTCGTCTCTTTTCTTTTTCTTCGCTGCTAACAGTGCTTTTTGTCTGTCACTTACTTCTTTTGGAACTGTTTTCTTTTCTTGTTGTTTTGCCTTTCGATCTGTAACTTTTCGAGTCTTATCTATCGATGCTAAAACAATTTCGCTAATATCGTATTTTTTATTTGAATATAGCATAATCAATTCGCTAGATTTATCAAAAACGAAGTCATATTTTTTTGCTTTTACAATTTTTTGAACTTCATAGTAAACTTGATCTTGAATTGGCTTGACCAATTGCTTTCTAACGAGAAACATATCTCCATTTGGACCAAAATACAAAGATTCCAATCTTCGTAATTCTTCCTGTTTTAAAGCAATGTCTTCCTCTTTTTCTTCGATTAAATCGTTGGTAAGAATTGCTTTTTCGTTGGCTAAATCTGTTTTTAGAACTTCAATGTGCCTTGCTTCAGTGTCTAGGTTCTTTTTCCACTTTGCAATTTTGTCATTCAATGTGTTTTGAGCTTGGATGTATTCTGGAAGGTTTTCTAGAATATACTCCATGTCAATATAGGCAATTCGTTGACTTTTTTGGGCATAACTCCCAAATGCCATCAATGAAAGAACGATAAATAAAACTAATTTTCTCATTTATATTATGTGTTTATAAAAAACCGTGCCAAAAAAGGACATCTTACAAATGTACTATTTTCTTAGAACTGTCTTCCGATTATAAAATGCGTTTGCCAACCCGATTTTAATACTTGTCCAGGCAATGGATCAAATCCATGGGCAAAATCAATTCCTAAAAGACCAAATGCAGGCATAAATACTCTAATTCCTAGTCCTGCAGATCTCTTTACTTCAAACGGTTTAAATTCATCAAAAGTATCATATGAGTTTCCTGCTTCTAAAAATCCAACCGCATATATGGATGCAGAAGGTGTATCTGTAATAGAATACCTTAGTTCTAATTGGTATTTGCTGTACATGGTTCCCCCTCCATTTTCTAATGGTGTTAAACGGCTATTTTCATACCCTCTTAATCCAATGGTTTCTCTACCATCTAATTGAAACGCTGCAACGCCATCTCCTCCTACAAAATATCTTTCAAATGGTGTATGACCAACAGCTTCATTGTAGTAGCCTAAATAGCCAATTTCTATGTTTTTCATAAGCACCAACTTATCGGTGAAACCGGTATACCATTTTCCCTTCATGCTTATTTTATAGTATTCCAACCATTTGTAGTTTTCTGCAATTTTATCATTCTTTTCTTCTGCGGTTAAGTCTTCAGAAACCGAATAATCTTTCCCGTTGATTAGTGAGTAGGGAAGGGTTGCTTTTACTCCGACAGAAAACTCAGATCCATAAGTAGGGAAAATTAAACTTGGTCCCGACGAGTTTCTTGTTAAACTCACATTGTAGGCCAAATTGTTTAAGGTTCCATTACTTAAAACATCACTACCAACTCTAAAGCCATAGTTGTTTAAATTGAAACTTTGGTAGCTAATGCTTTGTGATAATTGAAAGAAATCATCTGGCCATTGTAATCGTTGTCCTAAGCCTAAGGAAGCTCCAATGATTCCTAAACTTTGATCTCTGTCTACTTCAAAAGTTTGTGGATTAATCTGATATTGATTTGATGAATAAATAGAGAATGATAATGATTTTGGTTTTCTACCTCCTAACCAAGGTTCTGAGAATGAAAAACTATAAGTATTGTAGGTTCTACTAGATTGTAAACGAATCGATAGTGTTTGACCGTCTCCCATTGGTAAGGGTTTGTAGGCCGCTTTATTGAACATGTTACGGAAAGAGAAATTGTTAAAAGACAGTCCAAGGGTTCCAATGAAGGATCCTCCACCGTATCCTCCTTGTAGCTCTATTTGACTTCCTCCTTTTTCAACGACATTGAAATTAATGTCCGCCGTTTTGTTTTGATAATCTGGATTGACATCAGGTGTTACATTTTGATCAAAAAATCCGAGTTGCCCAATTTCACGAATGGATCGAATAATGGCACTTCTGCTAAATAAATCGCCTGGTTTTACACGCAATTCTCTAAACAATACATGATCGTTTGTTTTGTCATTTCCTGAAACAGATACTTTTTTAATAGTTGCTTTTTCGTCTTCTCGAATTCTGATTTCTACGGTAATAGAATCGTTTTCTACTTTAGTTTCTACAGCATTTACTGAAGAAAACAAAAATCCATTGTCTTGATACAAGGTTGATAAATCTTGGGATGTCGGACTTCCGTCTCCACTCACACGTTCTTTTAAAACAACCCCATTGTAAACGTCTCCATTTTCGATGCGTAAGAATTGCTTTAAATACTCATTGGTGTATTCTTTGTTTCCAACAAATAAAATTTCAGAGAAACGGTATTGTCGTCCTTCTTCCAATTCAATTTCTAAGTTGATGGTGTTGTCGTCGTTCCAAGTAAGTTTGTCACTTAAAATACGTGCATCTCGATATCCTAAAGTACTATACATCGATAAAATGCTTTCTAAATCTTCTCGATAGTCTTCTTCAATATATTTGGATCCTTTCCAAAAACGCCCAAAGAATTTTCTTTTGGTGTTTTTCATTGATTTTCGCAATTTGTAGCTAGATAGTGATGCGTTGCCAATGAAATCAATATTTTTAATTTTGATCTTATTGCCTTTGTCAATTAGAATTGACATGTTTACCGTATTGATATCTGTAGTATCGTTTTGAATAGCTAAATTCACTTTCGTTTTTAAATATCCTTTGTCGGTATATTTCTTTTCGAAGTAATTTTTGGTAGTAACAATGAGGTTGTCAGTTACCATTGCTCCAATTTTTAATTCGGCCTCATCAATCAGCGTTTTTGCTTTTGATTTTTTAACACCACTTATTTTTACGGTATTTAATTGTGGCAATTCTTGTACATCAAATTGAAGATATACAGACGTACTGTCTACTTTTTCAAGATATACATCTACGTTGCTAAATTGTTTACTCTCATATAATTTTTTGATGGCACTGGTCAATTTATCTCCCGGAAGTTTAATTTTCAATCCAGGTCTTAGTCCTGTAAAAACACGAACGGTTTCTTCGCTAAACTTTTTTAACCCTGTAACACTAATGCCTCCTAAAATATATTCTTTTCCTTCAACGAAAGTAACATTCTGAATAAGGGTATCTTTTTTAATTTGAGTAATACTGTCAGTTTTTGTTTGCGAATTTGCAATCAAAGTAAAAAAAAGTGCAGTAAATACTAATACAACAGAAATGCTATTCTGTAATTTGTTCGCTTGTTTTTCCAAATCTTCGTTCTCTATTCTGATATTCTATTATTGCATCATAAAAATGCGCTTCTCTAAAGTCTGGCCAAAGTATATCTGTGAAATATAATTCGGCATATGCCATTTGCCATAATAAGAAATTACTAAGGCGTTGTTCTCCACTCGTTCTTATCATTAAATCAACGTCGGGCAAATTAAATGTATATAAATGGTTATTTATAGTGTTTTCGTTTATTTCTTTTATTAAAAGTTCTTTATTAACAACTTTTTTAGATATGTTTTTGATTGTTTTAACAATTTCTTCTCGAGATCCATAACTTAATGCCAAAGTGAGTATGATTCTCGTATTGTCTTTTGTGTCAGAAATCACCCCTTTCAAAACTTTTTGTGCTTTGTCAGGCAGATTTTCAATTCCTCCAATGGCATTTATCCGAACGCCGTTTTTTTGAAAGTCTTTCAGTTCTTTATTCAAAGAATGAACTAAGAGACTCATTAATGCATCTACTTCCAATTTAGGCCGTTTCCAATTCTCGGTAGAAAAGGCATATAATGTGATTGCTTCAATACCAATTTCCGTAGCTGCTTTTACCGTTTCGCGAACTGCTGTAAGCGCATTTTTATGGCCAAAAACTCTACTCATTCCCTTACTTTTTGCCCAGCGCCCATTTCCATCCATAATAATGGCAACGTGTTTTGGAACATTATGTAAATTAATTTGTAGTTTTTTATCCATAAATTATAATCCTTTTGTGTAACAGGCTGGTCGACCAAATGTATATACGAGTGAAACCCCTGTGAAGGCATACCAATCATTTCCATTACCACCAAAATCCAATGCCGGAAATTCCCCGGTTGTATAATCTAAATCGTCCTCAAAAGTATACCTTACTTTCGCTTCTATTGCAAAGGCTAAAGCGCCTCCGAGTTTTGATTTATACCCTACGCCAAATGGAATTGCAAAGGAGGTTTTGTTGGCATAAGTAATGGCACCATTGGCGGCAACATTTTGTGCAGTTTTATATTGAAATGAAGCCAGTTCAATTAGAATATAAGGAGTTGCCGATTTTCCTGGAGAAGAAATATCGTACTCATAAAAATTATATTCTAAACCCACTGCAAATTCATTTATGGTGTTGTTAAATTGAAATCCTCTCTCTATTTTATAATCGGTGTTTGCATCTTTGTCATCATTAGCAATTGGAAGGTAACTAAAAGTACCTCTTAGGGCCATTCTTGGATTCCAGTTCCATTTATAAATGAATCCTCCTGCAAGTTGGTTGGGATAAATGTAATGGGTACGCCCAATATCTCCCACATAGTTTGACCCTCCTACAAAGAATCCGATTTCATTAATTTGACCCAATGAAATGGATGAAAAACTGATACAAATTAAGAATAATATACATTTTTTCATGTTCAAAAATAGCGTGCAAATATATGGATTTCAATTTGCTTTAAAAAGTTAATATCCAGTCTTTTTTGAATAACAACGAATTTGCTTATTTATTGTTGGATTTTATGGGAAAAGGGGATTCATTTCGAATATCTTCTCCCCAGAGTAATTTGCTTCGAAGTGTCTGTAAAAAAGATTGATTGTTTGGCAACATACTTTTTATAGTAAATGGCGCTTTGGCGATAAAAATTTTGGTCCCTATCGGAATAGTAGCAATCCGAGAATCTAATGATATTAAAAACTTTTTCTCTCGTGCGTCTACTTCCAATTCGATGTTGGTGTCATCTGGAATGACCATGGGCCGCGCATTTAAGTTGTGGGGTGCAATGGGCGTGATGACCAAACTTTTTGAAGCAGGTAAAATTACCGGACCATTGCAGCTTAGTGAATATCCCGTAGAACCAGTGGGTGTTGCTATAATTAAACCATCTGCCCAATAATTGGTGAGGTATTCTTTATTTAAATAGGTTTGTACACCAATCATTGAAGTGGTGTTTTTTCGAGAAATTGTAATTTCGTTTAAAGCGAAATTTAATTCTTTGAGGCTATTTATTTCTGGCTCGGTTCGAATGCTTAATAGTGTACGTTCTTGAATTGTGAAATCGCCATTCATAACACAGGCAACACTTTCTCTAATTGCGTCCTTCTTAATGGATGCCAAGAAGCCCATTCGACCTGCATTGATTCCTAAAATTGGAATGTTTAAATCTCTAACATAGGTGATTGCTCTCAAAATAGTACCATCGCCACCAATGGTAAATAACAAATCGAAAGAGGTATTTAAATCATTGAAATGCGCAAATGTTTGGTACTTTTTATCCAAAACATTATTCTGGTTTAAAAGCGTGTAAAATTGTTTTTCAAAAAAAACAACAACTTGCTGTTCTTCCAATACACTTAAAAGAATTTGAACTTCTTTTTCTGTCGTTAAAGAATAAGATTGCCCGTAAATTGCTATTTTTTTCATCAAATATTGAGGTATTTTTGAAGGTATTGAGATCTGTTTTTTAAATCGTCTAAATACGAATCATTTTCATGAGAAGATACAATGATATATTCGTATCTTCTAAAAGTTTGGATGATTTCAGTGATTTTTTGTGTGATTACTTTTAAGGTTACTTGCACACTGCCTGCTTTTTTCTCGGAGATGTAGCAGCCTAATAATTTTCCTCCGCTTGCTTCCACAATTTGTGAAATTCGAGACATTGAAAAATTATTTTCTACCGTTTCTATAACCAAAGTTTCACTTTCTTCATTCATAAAGGGACTGGATGCAAAAACATCTAAGACATCGCATAGATCATAATATCCAAGGTATTTTTTTGTAGGATCTAAAACCGGAATTACCGTAGCATCATTGTCTGCAAAAATTTGTAGCAATGCCAAAACAGTGGTCTCTTCATCTGCAAAGAAATAGGTTAAAAGATGATTGTATTCCGACAATAAAGCCGTCTTGTTTTCTATGGTTTGAATATCACTTTCAGAAAATGAACCTAAGAAAATACCGTTTTCTACCACATTAAAATGGGTAATCGGATAATCATTGAACAACTTTTGAGCCTTTTCTACTGTGCTTTTGGGTGTTAATGATTTAATTTCTTTTAAGATGTAATCTGTAATGTTCATGTACTACGAATATAGGATAAAATCATTTAATGAGTTATCTTTGCAACCTAATTTTAGACAATGACAAAGTTAAGTGTAAATATCAATAAAATTGCAACTTTACGCAATTCAAGAGGTGGAGACGTTCCTAACCTCTTACAAGTAGCTTCCGATATTCAGGATTTTGGTGCTCAGGGCATTACCATTCATCCCAGACCTGACGAACGTCATATCAAATATCAAGACGCGAGAGACTTGGTTTCTGTGGTTCATACAGAATACAATATTGAAGGAAATCCAATTCAATCTTTTATCGATTTAGTATTAGAAACAAAACCTACGCAAGTTACTTTGGTACCCGATGGAGTAGATGCCATTACCTCGAATGCAGGGTGGGATACTCTACAACACCAGTCTTTTTTGCAAGAGGTGATTGGTGAGTTTCAACAAAACGGAATTCGTACTTCGGTATTTATTGGTACCGATTTAAAACTGATTGAAGCGGCCGCAAAAACGGGTGCAGATCGTATAGAACTTTATACAGAAGATTTTGCAACTCATTATGCCAAGGGAAACAAAGCTGCTATAAAACCCTATACTGAAGCCGCTATTTTAGCACATTCTTTAGGATTAGGAATCAATGCAGGACACGATTTGAGTTTAGAGAATATTCAATTTTTTAAAGAAAATATTCCGCATTTAGCTGAAGTTTCTATTGGACATGCACTGATTGCTGAAAGTCTTTATTTAGGACTTGAAAATGTTGTAAACATGTACTTACATCGATTACAATAACATGGAAATTTTACATGCAACCATTAAAGGAACCGGAAAACCATTGTTAATTTTACACGGGTATTTTGGAATGAGTGACAATTGGAAAACACTTGGAAATCAGTTTTCAGAAAACTATGAAGTGCATTTAATTGATCAACGAAATCATGGACGTAGTTTTCATGATGCGGCTTTTAATTATGCATTGTTGGTAGAAGATCTATACCGTTACATTCTTCACCATCAATTAGAAAAAGTCCACCTGTTGGGACACTCAATGGGCGGAAAAACAGCCATGCTATTTGCCGTTACGCATCCTCAAATGGTTGATAAATTATTGATTGCAGATATTTCCCCAAGAAAATACGAGCCGCATCACAATGCTATTTTAGCGGGATTGAATTCGATTGATTTTTCAATACAAACCACGAGAGCTTTGGTGGATGCAAAATTGGCGGAACTCATTCCAGAAGTGGGTGTCCGACAATTTCTACTTAAAAATGTGTACTGGATTGAAAAAGGAAGATTGGCTTTTCGTTTTTACTTAAAATCATTGACGGAAAACAATGCCCATATTGGTGATGCCTTGCCAAATGGCACTTCTTTTGCAGGGGAAACCTTATTTCTGAAGGGAGCAAAATCGGGATATATTACAGCCCAAGAGCTGCCAATTATAGATAGGTATTTCTCAAAAGCAACTGTAGTTACTATTGCCAATGCTGGACATTGGTTGCATGCAGAAAATCCCAAAGATTTTTACAATGCGGTTGTTGGTTTTTTAGCACCCTAATCCACTTTGTCAAAAAAATAAAAAACCCCAAGCATACGCCTGGGGTTTTTTGAAATTGTTTTTGGAGCAGTTTAAAACGTTAGTGTTACTCCTACCAAAAAGTTTCGAGTGGCTTGTGGGTAATATCCAGCACCATCTACAGTTGTTATCTCTCCTGAGGTAGACCAATCATCTTCATAGGTATAATAGTAGCCTCTGTCTACATATTCTTTGTTGAAAACATTATTAATCAGTGCAGAGAACACGACCGATTTAAAAATAGTTTTTGATTTTAATGCATACACAATATTGATGTCTGAGGTAAAAAAACTTTCTAAAACATCATTGGTTGAAATGGCACTACTAAAATTACTCATAAATTGTTTGCCAACATATTTTGACAATAGGGAGATTTGTAAATTCTCTCCCGGAGCATAGGTAAAAACATTTCCAATTACCACATCTGGCGAAAAAGATAAATCGGTATCTCCCAAAGCTTCGGGGGTATCTTCTCCATCTCTGGTGATAAAGTAGTCTTGGTTCTTATTGCTGCTAAAAGCAGCATTGGGACGAATGGAAAACGCATCGCTGAGGCGAATGTCTGCATCTATTTCTAAACCCAATCGATAGCTGCTTCCAGAAGTCGTTCTAATCGCTGCCCCAACATCATCTATAGCCCCTGTTAAAACCAATTGATTTTTATAATCCATATAATAGATGTTGGTATTCAATTTGATATTTTCACTTTTTGAACGCCAACCCAATTCGAAATCATGTAAGGTTTCTGGAGTATCAATTCCACTTTCAAAATCGTTTCTGTTTGGTTCTCTATTGGCTACGGCAAAGGACGTATAGAGGTTGTTGCGCTCATTGATTTTATAGGTAAATCCAAATTTCGGATTGAAAAAATAAAAAGAAGCATCCACATCAATCGACAGAATGTCCGACGTGATTCCCTGGGTTTGGTAGTTTACAAATCGTCCTTGTAGGTCTAAGTATCCAGAGAATTTGTCTGAAACTTGAAAGGTAGCTTTTGTAAATACAGAAAAGTCAGTTTTGGTGGCATCAGAAAAGTAGTAGCGATCTCGAATATTAGTGTTTTGCGCTAAATCTGCTCCCCAAATAACTTCGCCAAAATGATCTCCGCTGTAGTTTGAATAGGAAACTCCGGTAATAAAATTTAGCTTGTCTGTTTTGTAGTTGGCGTTGAAATTAAAGACATAAAAATCATTTTCTAACCAACGTCTAACAATCACATCGCTGCCATCGACAATTAAATTATTAAAGTTTGCTGCATTTTCTTCCGCCTTATATTGCTCGAAAAAACCAGATCCTTTTGTATAGTTCAACCCAAGTGTTGTAGACCATTGGGCATTTAGTTTTTCATTCCAATGCAATTGATAGTGGTTTTGTTTGTAATCGTCCACCTCATTGTCATAGGTATATGGGTTTTGTCTACGGTCTTCTATTAATTCCTCTGCCGTTAAACCATACCATGCTTGGTATGTTTTTTCTTTACCACCAAAAGAAACTGCTTTTATCAGCGTGTTTTCATCGGTGTAACTGGCTTGTAAATAATAGGATTTTAAATCTGCAGAGGCTCTGTCTACATATCCATCGGATGCAATTGTTGACAAACGCCCCGCAATTTCGATACTTTGACCAAGTTCCGAATTATTTAGTTTTCCTGTACTGAACTTTAATGTGTTTTTTCGGGTATTAAAAGATCCAAAAGAATTGGAGATTTCTCCGTATGCATCTTCAGAAATAGCGTCTGTTAAAATATTTAAACTGGCACCAAAAGCTCCCGATCCATTGGTAGAGGTCCCAACACCACGTTGCAGTTGTAGGTTTTGAGTAGAAGAAGCAAAATCGCCTAAATTTACCCAAAAAGTTCCATGACTTTCCGCGTCGTTATAGGGAATTCCGTTTACGGTCACATTAATACGTTCTCCATTAGAACCCCGAACACTCATGTAGGTATAGCCAACACCTGCTCCTGCGTCTGAAGATGAAACGACAGAAGGCATGTAGTTTAATAAAATTGGAATGTCTTGTCCCAAGTTTCGTTTTGCAATTTCTTTTTTTGATAAGTTAGAGAAGGTGACGGGAACCTCTGCATTTACGCGGACTGCTGAAACCAATACTTCTTCTAAAATATTTTCATCCTGAAATAATTCGACAGTAATATTTTCATTTTGAGTTATTTTTTGATCTAAATAACGCGTTTTAAAACCCAGATAGGATATGGCTACTTTGTAGGTTCCTTTGGGAATGTTTAATGAAAATTTCCCTTCAACATCGGTAGCTGTTCCTTGGTTTAAGGAACGAATTTGAATGGTAGCTCCCGATAAAGGTTCTTGGTTCTTATCTAAAACTTTTCCAGACAATGTAACTCGTTGTGCATTGACAAGAATGCTAGTAAATAGGCATAAAAAAAAGATAACTTTTTTCATTTTAAAAATTTTAAAACGAATAAAAAGAGGGAATTATTCTTGTAATTAGTATTGAATAATTAATTTTTGTGTGCAGTAAATGCTTCACATTTGTATTTCCGAAAAGACAATAACGCCTTCTTCGAATTTACGTTTCCTAAACAGCATTACCTGTTCTAGGTTCAATGGGTATGATCTCAGCCGATTAAAGCACCCCTTTATGAGAACATTGCAAAATTAAGATGGTTTTTTTAAATGAGAAACTAAAAAAAGCTTTTTTTTAATCGAGTCCCGGTTTTTTACGCAGTGTTTTTTTTATAGAGGTTCTTTGTTTGGTTTCAGTACGTCTTCGCACCGATGCTCTGCTTGGTTTAGTAGGCCTTCTTTTTTTAGGACGAACAAGTCCATCTGTGATTAATTGCAAAAATTTTTGAATCGAAATTTCTTTGTTTCGGTGTTGTGACCTCGTTTCTTCACAAGATAAAATAAGGCGATTTTCTTTGGTGAGTCTTGTGGCTAACTTCTGTTCTAGGAGGTGTTTTTCATTTTCAGACAATGCGGTAGAGTTCTCTAAATCGAAGACCAATTCAATCCGGGAAGATACTTTGTTTACATGCTGACCTCCAGCCCCAGAGCTTCTCGTTGCTTTAAAGTGTAATTCTTTGAGGATGTTTTCTTTGTTCATATGTCTACAATTTAACGCAACGCATTCGAAACCCTAAAAAAAACCTGCTTAAACAGTTTGTGTTTTTATTTTTGAGCGGAATTTTTTAGTTCTCCTTCAGACAATGATTCAGAAAAAGAGAATAAATGTTCTTTTTGAAGGATGATTTTATCGATCGCAAGGGTTGCTTCTTTTAAACGGGTTTCTTTGTTACCTTTTAATAAGATGTAATTTTTGTGATGCTTTTTTAAGGCGTTTTCAAAAGCGGTAAACATCTCTAAACGCAGTCCAGGTCGATCTCTTAAATCATCTTCTTCCCAGGGGGTATCTACATAGGTAAGTAGGTACAAGTCATAGTTGTTTTCTTCAGAGGCTTTGTTGAGTTTTTCGTCTACAAAGCCACCATAATACTCCTCAGAATAGACTTTGGTTTCTAACAAATCGGTATCGCAAATTAGCACCTTATCGGCCCTTTTTGCCAACCTGTTTTCTAATCGCATTTGCCCGATTGCAATCGGTACTAAGTCAGAAACCTCACAGGTTTTTCGTTCGTTATTCCATTTTTTTTGCAAATATTCTCTTGCAAATTCGGGGGTCCAAACGGTATTGTAATGGCGTGCTAGCTGTTTGGAAAGAGTTGTTTTTCCGGTAGATTCTGGGCCAAATAAAACAACTTTTACTAAGTTGATTGGGTCTTGTTTAAGTTCTTTTTCCATGCGTAATAGCCAAAAATGGCAATAAATGTAAATCCTAAGTATTGAAAACTTGTAAATGTAAATCCTTTGTAAAAATATAATGGAATTGAGATAATGTCTCCCACAATCCAAAACAGCCAATTTTCAATTTTCCGTTTTGCCATTAACCACATTCCTACAAAGAAAATGGCAGTGGTTATGGTGTCTACATAGGCAACCCAGTTGGTCCATTTGTTAAAAGCGGTGTATACTATGTACACAAAGAGTAGGGTGGCAATAAATATAAAGAGAGAAATCTTTTTCTCTTTGATGGTGGTTCTTGAAATTTTAGTGACTGGGATGTTGTCCACCTTTCGGGTCCATAAATACCAACCATACACACTCATGACAAAATAGTAACCGTTAATCATCATATCACCTAAAAGTTCCCATTGAACCAAAAGGTATACAAAAATAGCAGTACTGATCATTCCGGTTGGGAATACCCAGATGTTGTTTTTTTTCGAGCACCAAACCGATAAGAATCCAAAGACAACGGCAATAACTTCTAAAGCAGTCTCTGTTGTAGAGTATGTTTTGTATTGAGCGAAAAAGAAGTCAAAAGTTTCTGACATGGTTGTTTTTATACTGATTTTTGAAAAGCAAAAGTAAGAAGTTCTTGCGGAACTTTAGGTTCTTTTTTTAGCAGATGGAACGGAGATTATATAATGTAGGAAGTATATTTTCTATGATTTTTTTAATAAGCGAATACACATGTAAAATCTTCAAATTCTAAAAATTCAATTTGATATGTTTTTGTGGTTCCATCAAAACGAATTTCTCCTGTTGTTTTTTTGTTTTCAAATTTAAAGTCTTCTATATGAATGTGATGTAAAAATAAAAGTTTTTTCTTCCCATATATCTTATACAAACTTTCTTTGGCACCCCAAACAATGGTGAGTTTGCGAATTAAAGCTGCTGCATTTGCGATCGTTTTGTATTCTTCTAAGGAGGTAAATTTATGAGCGATTTTTAAAATCTTTTCTCGTTGTTTTTCAATATCAATCCCAACGGGGAGATTGTCAGAGAGAATTATTCCTGTAAATGTAAATGAGTGGGTGATAGAAATAAACTTTCCATCTTTTAAATGTGGTTTTCCAAAGGCATCATAAATGATATCAAAATCAGTATATCCAATTTCCTTTAATAAATGTCGGATGCTTAAAAATCCTTTTTGATGCAATTCAGATTTCATTGATTGCAAGCGAGTTGAACTATTTTCTGACAAGGAGATTCCTTTCTTTAGTTCTGAAATCGATTCTTCAATCTTCCAAATCAGGACTTTAGTTGTTTTATTTACTGTTAATGTTTTAAAAAGAGCCATATTTTTTAAAATGGATGTTGTAACTTTGCGCCTTAAAAATTAGAATATAAATATACAAAAATATGAGTGCAACTAAAGCGTACTTACCATTCAAAGTTAAGGATATTTCTTTAGCAGATTGGGGAAGAAAAGAAATGGATTTGGCAGAAGCAGAAATGCCAGGATTAATGAGTTTAAGAGAAGAGTATGGAGATGCCCAACCTTTAAAAGGTGCAAGAATTGCAGGGTGTTTACACATGACGATTCAAACAGCGATTTTAATTGAAACCTTACAAGCTTTAGGGGCGGAAGTTACTTGGAGTTCTTGTAATATTTTCTCTACACAAGATCAAGCTGCTGCTGCAATTGCTGCAACAGGAACACCGGTGTATGCTTGGAAAGGGATGAATGAGGAAGAATTTGACTGGTGTATTGAGCAAACCTTGTTTTTTGGTGAAGACAAAAAACCATTGAATATGATTTTAGATGATGGTGGAGATTTAACCAACATGGTCTTGGATCGTTTTCCAGAATTGGCGGAAGGGATTAATGGGCTTTCTGAAGAAACGACTACGGGAGTTCACAGATTGTACGAACGTGTTAAAAACGGAACGTTGCCAATGCCTGCAATTAATATTAATGACTCGGTTACAAAATCGAAATTTGACAACAAATATGGTTGTAAAGAATCTGCAGTAGATGCCATTCGTAGAGCAACCGATATTATGTTGGCAGGAAAAAGGGTTACGGTATGTGGATATGGTGATGTAGGTAAAGGTACTGCGGCTTCTTTTAAAGGTGCTGGTTCTATTGTTACCGTTACAGAAATCGATCCTATTTGTGCGTTACAAGCTGCAATGGACGGTTTTGAAGTAAAGAGATTAGAAACAGTTGTTGGGAATTCTGATATTATTATTACTACCACTGGAAACAAAGATATTGTTCGTGGAGAACATTTTGAAGCAATGAAAGACAAAGTAATCGTTGCCAATATTGGTCATTTTGACAATGAAATTGACGTTCCTTATTTGAACTCAAATAGCGAGAAAGTTGAAATCAAACCCCAAGTTGACAAATACAATATTAACGGAAAAGATATTATTTTGTTAGCAGAAGGGCGTTTGGTAAATTTAGGATGTGCTACGGGACACCCTAGTTTTGTAATGTCAAATTCATTTACCAACCAAACATTGGCACAGATAGAACTTTGGAACAACGCAAAAGCATATAAGAACGAAGTGTATATGTTACCAAAACATTTGGATGAAAAAGTAGCGTTTTTACACTTGGCAAAAATTGGTGTAGAGTTGACAGAATTGCGTCAAGATCAAGCGGAATATATTGGAGTTACTCAAGCAGGACCTTATAAGCCAGAACACTATAGATACTAGGAATTTATTTTTTATAATTTTGTTTTAGAAGATTACCAATCTACTACTAAAAAACCCTTACAAATTCATTGTAAGGGTTTTTTTATCTTTTTAGAAGCCTATTCAGTGCCTTTAAAAGATGACTCAATTTTTACTATCTTACCTAAAAATAGAACTCGACATGCAAAAACGAAAGATGATCGCTCCAGAAACTAGTTTGAAACGCTTAGAAAGTTACATTCCAAATCTTGAACATCGAAATCCGAAGATTTCAAAAGCAAATGTTGCTTGGCAGTTAGATCATAGTTTAAAAGTATTCAATGGAGTTGCATCCGTCTTACAGGAATCAGATCCAAATCTCTATGTGGATAATTTCACCTTTATGGGAAAGATACTCTTACAACTAAATTTTATTCCAAGAGGAAAAGCAAGAGTGCCTAAATATTTAGCCTCTCCAGAAATCATATTAAAAGAAGCTCTTTTGGAACAACTAGCACTTGCAAAAGCGCATATTCTTGCAATTGAAAAGTTAGATAAAAATGCTTTTTTCAAACACCCACTATTTGGCAATGTAAATAAAACCAGAGCATTACGTTTCCTAATGGTACATACCCACCATCATTTGAAAATTGTAAGGGCTATTTTGAAATAAGTGATCATTATAAAAGAGAGCTTACGTTTATTGGCTCTATTTCATTCAACTCTTTTAAAGCTTTTATTTTTTTTCCTTATAAAGCAATCTAATATAGTATATTATATAAAAAATAGTTAACGATAAACACATAAAGGGTCTTCTAAGTTCTATTAAAATATTCCAATGGCCAATGTTAAATCATAAGCCGCCCCTTCTTTTCGAATATCGGCAGGCGCCATATTGATAATGATTTTTTTACCAGGAAGTTTGTAGCTGTTATTATTGAGGGCAGCAGAAATTCGATAGGAACTTTCTCGAACCGCATTGTCGGGCAACCCCACCAAATGATACCCAATTCCTTTATCAATATTTACTTCAACAGTAATGGTAGTAGCTTCAATTCCGAAAACAGCCGAGCCATAGACCTTAATAAGCATATTTTTTCTCTAAAGGTACTAAAAAATTAACACATGTCTATTTTTAATACATATAAAAATTTATCAATTCATAGAATCGAGCGCTTTTTTTTAAGTGATTTTCTAAGCCGAATTCCTACTCGCATTGATATTTCCAAATAAAGATCGCGTAACCATATTTTCAAAAACAGCAAGCTCTTCGGTGCTTCCCGATTCTTTTTGTAGTTCTTGAATTTTCTTTAAGGCATATTGCTGAATGGTTAATAGTGGCAATACAATACGTTCTCTTACAGCTATGGACGCTTTTCCCTCTGGAAAATTCTCCATCAATTGAGTTTGTCCGGACAATTTTAATAGCAATCGTTTTGTCGTATTGTATTCTTCAAAAATCAGTTTCCAAAAGTCACCATACACTGGATCTTCTGCCATGTAGGCGGTCAATCCGAAAAATGATTTTGTCAAACTCATCATACTGTTTTCGAGCAAGGTTTTAAAGAAATCGGAGGCGTTGTAAAATTCGATCACTTCATCAAACCGATCGGCATCCTCGTACTTTTTCAATGCAGTTCCAACACCAAAAAATCCTGGAACGTTCTGTTTCAATTGACTCCAACTTCCTACAAAAGGAATGGCTCTTAGTGCAGAGAAATCTAATGTAGCAGATGAAGATCGCTTACTAGGTCGGCTACCGATATTGGTTTTAGCATAGTATTTTAAGGTACTCATCTCTTCGAGATAGGGTAAAAACTGCGGATGATTTTTAAAATCTACATAGGTTTTATAGCTCGTAGCTGCCAAATCATCGATAATGGTTCTATGCGCATCGTTCAATTGATCCTTAGTAAACACTTCATTTTTAATTCCAGAACTCAATAATTGTTCTAGGTTGTATTGTGATGAGTTTAAGGTTCCAAAATTAGAACTAATGGTTTGCCCTTGTACGGTTAATTGAATTTCTTTGTCTTCAATCGTAGGTCCTAAAGAAGCATAAAACTGGTGTGTTTTTCCTCCTCCACGAGCAGGTGGTCCACCACGGCCGTCAAAGAAAATAACTTCAATTCCAAATTCACGCGAAATTTTTGTCAGGGCCTCTTTCGCTTTAAAGATTCCCCAATTTGCCATTAAGTAACCTCCATCTTTTGTTCCGTCAGAGAAACCTAACATGATGGTTTGCTTGTTTTTACGTTGTGCTACATGAGCTCTGTAAGTCTGATTTGTGTAAATGGTACGCATCACTTCCTCAGCATTCTGTAAATCTTCTACGGTTTCAAAAAGCGGGATGATATCTACTGGAAGGTAATCTTCAAAATCACATAAATTAAGCATCGAAAAGGCTTGCATTACATGCAAAGCTGATTGGTTGTTGCTAATGATATATCGGTTGGCCCCTCGTTCACCATTTCGAGCTTGGATGGTTTTAATCGCATACATCGATTCGATGGTTTTTACAGACATCTCATCGGTCAAAACAGTTGGATCTATTTTTCCTTTGACAGTTGCTAAAAATGCAATCTGTTCTTTTTCGGAAAGGGTGAAGTAATCTTCTGGGAATGTGCTGTCTCCACTTGCCAAAAGATCTTTGACAAGCTGCGTAAATGCATCGTGATGTACGCGACTGTCTTGTCGAATATCGAGTGTTGCAAAGTGAAAACCAAAAATACGTATTTTATTAATTACATCGTTTAGCTCATCAAGAAACAACGATTGATGTTTGTTAATAACAATCTCTTTGGCTGTTTCTAATTCGTCTAAGAGTATTTTTTGAGAAAAGTTTACGTTGGCATAACTACGAACCACATGTTTGTAGAGTCTTTTTTCGAGACGTACTAGAATTTCTTGTACACCACTGAATGTAAAACGCCTTTTTAAACGTTTGATATCTCTGTAATAGTTTCTGAGGATAGATTGACGTAATCGTTCTGCAACATCTAAAGTTATTTGGGTAGTTACATAGGGGTTTCCATCGCGATCACCTCCTGGCCAAAAACCAAGGTCAATAATCTGATTGTCTACTTTGTCACCATCAAAAATATTCGTTTCAATATAATTGTGAATCTTGCTTACGGAGTGATAAAAAACATTTTCTAAATACCAAATAAGGCTTACTGCTTCATCGTAAGGAGTTGGTTTTTGTTTTTTAAAGAAAGGTGTTTTTCCCAACTGAGACAAGAGGTCTTTAATTAACAATAAGTCGTTATTCTGGATGGCATTGTCAAGATCTGTGATGATTCCTAATACTTCTCCAGGGTAAAATTGTGTAGGATGCGCGGTTAAAACGATCCGTACTTTAAAGTCTTCTAAATGTTTTTGAAGGGCTTCTTTTTTGTCTTTTGAAAACGCAATTTCTTTCGAATTTCGGAGGGTTCCAATACCATCCATGTTGTTCACGATTGGAAATGCAGCATCTTCAATGGCGTCAAACAATACTACCTGACGTTCAATATATTGAATAAATTGAAAAAGCAAATCCTTTTTCTGACTCTCGGAGGGGTTTTCTTGGTACTTATCAAAGAAAGTTTCTACAATTTCTGTTGGATTTTTTCCCGCTGCAAAACCATTTTCACAAACACTATGAAACAAAGGCAACAGTTGGCCTGTATTGCTAATGGTGTCAAAAGGAAGTGTCATGAAAATACTGTTATAAATTTGGTATTTAGACAACACGTTTTCGTTAAAGCGCGCTAATTTTGGAAGTGCAGACATTTTTATGAATTTTAAGATTGGAAATTACAAAAAATGAAAATTATAAAGTGTGTTTTTTTGGTAATAATCGGACGATTATTTGTTGAAATGATAGAAATTTAGGCCGATTTTAGAGAAAATCGAAATTTAGAATAGGATGAAATCACTTAAAAAATAGCTGATTTTATACTTTATAATTTACAGAAACTTCATGAGATGCGGGCAGGCGTTCTTATAATTTCTTTATTGAGTTGACGGTTTTTGCGTCTAAATTCTTTTTTTCTTTTTGTAAGAAATAAGGTTGAATTCTGTTCTTTTTTCGATGAAGATTCCATTGGGAAGGGTCGTTTCTGTAATTAATTTCCCGTGCCAATCTATTGTTTTGATAACGTACTAGATCATCTAATTTATAAATCTCAGGTTTCTTCTTCATTCCTTTAAATTCAAAAACACTTCTTCTATTTCCGCCAAATCCGCCAAAGAATCCTCCTACACTGTTAAAATCTAAATCGGGTAGGTAAATTTGAAAAAATTCAAAAGATAAAAAACCAAGCTTCTTTTTCAAGGAAACTGCGCTATGTAAATCATCATTGTACGAAGGATTAAATGTATAAATACTTTGCGGAGTTTTTTGAAGCATATTACCTTCTTGTTGCGCATAGTATGAAATACTATATCCTATAGAAATAATAAAAAGTAAGGTTCGTGTTTTCATAAAAAAATAGTATGACTCTTCTTCTATCAATCAAAGAGAGTACTAATATAAGTTATTTTTTAAAATTATTAATTCCTTTTTGCAACCAATTTAAATAAGTGTCTTTGTCAGTATATTGTTGAGGGGTGTTTAAAATTTCTAAATTGGCGTTCATTAAAATGTAATAAGGTTGCGATGCATTTTTAAAATTTACAATCTGAAAGGTAGACCACTTGTCTCCATAGGTTTTAATTTTTTTGACATTTCCATTTGCTTTTAAATACTCAAACTGTTGGTCTTTTGGCAATTCTTTCTCATAATCATCAACGTACAAGGAAATTAAAATATATTCTTCTTTTAGCAGGGTATAGATATCGTTTTGACTCCAAACGTTTTCTTCCATTTTCCGGCAGTTAACACAGGCCCAACCTGTAAAATCTAACAAGATTGGTTTGTTTGCTTCTTTTGCGGCGGCAAGTCCTTCTTCAAAATCTTTGTAACAATCCAACCCTAGTGGGCAATCGGATTCTTGTTCATAAATACTGTAAAATTGTGGTGGTGGAAAACCACTTAATAAGTTCAATTCCCAAGTAGGTGTTTTGAGAACTCCTGGAATTAGATAGACTACAAATGCACCTACTAAAATCCCAAACGAAATTCGAGAAAATGAAAGTTTTTTAACAGGTGAATCGTGTGGGAATTTAATTTTTGCAAACAGGTATAATGTGAGTCCTATAAAGATAACAATCCAAATACCAATAAACACTTCTCTTTTAAAAATCCCCCAATGTCCTACTAAATCAGAGTTTGATAAGAATTTAAAGGCAAAAGCCAATTCTAAAAAACCTAAAATAACTTTGGTAGTATTCAACCATCCGCCAGATTTTGGCAATGAGTTTAACCAACTTGGAAATAGGGCAAACAAGGCAAACGGTAGAGCCAATGCAGCTCCGAAGCCACTCATTCCTGCAGTCAGTTGATTTGCAGTTTCTCCGGTTGCAGTAATAGATCCTGCGAGTAAAGAGCCTAAAATAGGACCCGTACACGAAAAGGAAATAATGGCTAAGGTTAAGGCCATAAAAAAGATACCTGAAATTCCTCCAACATTGGATGCAGCGTCCATTTTATTTCCCCAAGAACTCGGTAAGGTAATTTCATAATACCCAAAAAAAGAACCTGAGAAAAAAATCAAAACCACAAAAAAGAAAATATTGAGCCAGAGGTTTGTTGAAATTGTGTTCAATACATTCGGGTCCAAGCCATCAATTAAATGAAAAGGAACACTCAATAATACGTAGGTTAGTACAATAAAAAGACCATACAAAATGGCATTTGAAATCCCCTTGCTTTTTGATTGTGACTGTTTTGTGAAAAAGGAAACGGTTAATGGAATCATTGGAAAAACACAGGGTGTTAGAAGTGCTAACAGCCCTCCAGCAAAACCTAGAAAGAAAATATTGAACAAACTACTATCTCCAGAATCGTTTGTTGTATCTTTTAATAAGGAGGTGTTTTTTAGATCCAGTTTTAATTTACTGGATAGTAATTTGCTTTTTTCATCCAAAACAATCACTTGTTTTTTAACGGCGGAACCATTTAAAGAAAAAGTATAGTTGTCTTCAAATTGGATACAAGAAGTTTTACAAACTTGCCCAAATAAATTTAATTGTACTTGTGTAATTTCTTTATCAGTTAGTTGAATTCTTTGCGTTACAATTGCACTCTTTTTAAAAATAATTTCGTCTTTCCCCCAGGTTTCAGAATATTTTTTATAGGTTTTTCCTTCCGTAGCCTTTCCAACCAGTTGAAATCCAGTTGCTCCTTCTGGAATGGTGATTTCCATTGGTAAAGAGGCATCTTCTGGGTTGTACTGTGAATACACATACCAGTTTTCTAAAATACTTCCTGTAAATGTTAAGTCATATTCGATATCTGATATTTTTGCAACAGATGTTTTCCAAACTACAGGATTGGCTTCGGTTTGCGCATTTATAATTGCGGATAAAAAGAAAATAAATAGGAGTACTAATTTTTTCATGTTTTTATAATTATGTTGTTCTATGTGTTAAGATGAACTCGAACCGTATTCTCATCACAGATTGATGTCTGAAAACGACTGTCTTGTCTTTTTCCAATAATCCAAATTAATTTTTGATCGTTGTTACAAAGCAACCATGTTTGTTCTTTTTCAAGTAACGAATACTTTTCGTCTTTAAAATACTTGCTTATTTTTTTGCTACCCTTCATTCCAACTGGATAAAAAGAATCTCCATTTTCCCATTTTCGGATGATCAATGGAAACGTCAATTTCTCCTTAGAAACATAGATCGTATTTTTGTCTTTTACAATTTTTTCTGAATCTTTTTGCAGATTTAAAGAAATTGGATGCGAGATATCGGTTACATTTTCTTCCAGATAATAAATGCGTTGTGCTTCTTTCTGGTCAATTTTAGTAAGGAGCAATGAGGTTCTGTTTTTTAATAATTGATGCGTTTTAGAAACTACTTTTTTTCCTGATTGCGCATTCAATAAATCTACAATATCATTGAATTCTGTGAAATGATAGGGTTTTAAAAGATGAAATAAATATGCTTTTGGATCTGATAATTTCGTGATTTCTTGAATATCTAATTCAAAAGATCCTTTTTCTTTCATGCCAAAAGGACGAAACACTTTTGGTTGTATTTCCTTTATTTGATCTGTAAGAACTTGTTTGCTCTCCTTTAGATTTTCAATGGTTTTAGAAAAGGTGCTCAAGAGACTTGGATTTATTTCTTTGAGAACAGGAACGATCTGATGCCGTATTTTGTTTCTAATATATTTTAAGGATGCGTTGCTTTGGTCTTCTCTCCAAAGGATTGCATTTTCTGTTGCAAAATTGAGAATCTCTTCTCGAGAAAAAATCAATAGCGGACGTGCAATGTTTTTATGAACTGCAGGAATGCCTGTAAAACCATCCAATCCCGAACCCCGGGTAAGGTTTATTAAAAAAGTTTCTAAATTATCATCTGCATGATGTGCTGTTAAAATGAAATCAAAATTATTTTTTGAGCACAATTTTTGAAACCATTCGTAGCGAAGATTTCTTGCTGTAATTTGTATAGATTGTTTGTTTTCTTTTGCAAGTTTCTCGGTGTCAAATGATCTTGAAAAAAAAGAAATATTGCGCTTTTGTGCAAAATCTTTGACAAATAAAGCATCCAATTCACTTTCTTGATGCCGCAATTTAAAGTTGCAGTGTGCCAATGAAATGTCAAAATTTAAGTCAAATAATAACTGCGTTAAAACTACAGAATCGACACCGCCAGAAATGGCAATCAATAATTTTTTTCCCTTTAGGAAAGGAAAATTATCGGAAATATGTTGTTTTAGTTTGAGGCGCATTTCATGTCAAAAGTACTACTTTAAAACTTGCGATTTTAACCAAGTACGAATCTGTTTTCTCAATTGTTGTTCTGGCCTTGGCAATGGGATTGTTTTGCCAAATTGTTTGCTTCTATTAAATTTAGAAAAAGTAACTTTTAGTAACTTCCACTCTGCAGGATACAGCGCTAAAAATTGATTGAACATCTTTTGTTCACTCGGTTTTTCATCTAAATGAGCTAGGGTATTTTTGAATTTTTCTTCTAGGTGCTGAATCATAGTTGCAAATATAAAAAATAGATTCCTGCTGATATTAAAATGGTATAAAAATCATTCTAAAACTTGAAGTACAGGTGTTTTCGCATTCGTTAAAACAAACTTCATTGCTTTTGCTTTTAACAAGCATTCTTCATATTCTTTTTCTGGGGTAGATTTTGCTGTAATGGCACTACCGACAGAGTATGAAACGTATTTTTTTTCTTCGTTGTATAAAATACTACGAATGACAACATTAAAGTCAAAATCATTTTCAGGTGTAAAATACCCAACAGCACCCGAATAGACTCCTCGTTTGGTGACTTCAAGGTTTTCTATGATGTTCATTGCGGAAACCTTGGGTGCTCCGGTCATGCTTCCCATAGGAAACGTACTTCGTAAAATTTCTACAGGATGCATTTTTTCTCCAACTTCAGAAACAACGGTTGAAATCATTTGATGGACTTGCTTAAAGGAATGTATTTTGCATAGTTCTTCTACTTTAACAGTCCCGATGTTGGCTGTTTTAGACAAGTCATTTCTTACCAAATCGACAATCATTACATTCTCTGCACGTTCCTTTTCATCTCTCGATAAATCAACAGCAATTTTCTCATCATCCATTTTGTTGGTAACTCTTTTCGCGGTTCCCTTAATGGGTTGAGAGATTACTTTTGTGTCTTCTTTCTTTAGGTACCTTTCGGGGGAGGCTGACAATACATAATGCGCATCCATTTTTAAAAAGGCACCAAAGGGAGGAGTTGAAATATCGTTTAAATGGGCATATACTTCAAACGGATCTATTGTGGAGTTTTCTGCATAAAATTCTTGACAAAAATTAGCTTCATAAATGTCTCCTCTTTTAATATGTTCAATCACCTTCGCAACTTTTGTATAGTATTGCTCTTTAGGAATGCGTAGTTTTATTTCAAGGGTTGATTTTTTAGTTTCAGTTGTTGGTTGAAGTCCCTGTTTTATTTCTTTGAAATCAGCGTCAATTTCATCGGCTACCATTTTTAAATAGTGAAATTCAACTTGAGTTCCCTTGATAAAAATTAATTTTTGTGGTTGAAAAAAATAGAGATCAGCAAAATCCAATTCATCCAAATTATTGGAGGTCATTTGTTCTACATCATTTTTAACATCATAAGAAATGTAGCCAAAAATGTAGTCTTTTGTAATGGTTTGATATTCTTTCAGTTTTTCAAACGCATGTTGATAATCGGTCTTTATTGCGGTGAATTCTTCAACAGCCAATGCGCAATCAAAAGAACTGAATGCTTGTTTGTAGTTGTTAGAATCTAGCCAAACAAGGGTTTCAAATTGTTGAGACCAAGCAAACAAATATTGCTTAAAATCAACGATTTTATCAATCGAAAATGTGCGAACGGTTCTTTGATTCATTGTTGCAAAAATACAATTCTTATTTCTTAGAATTTACAATTTTCAAACAGATTCCAATTTGTTTTTTTAGCGTATGGAAAATGTATCAATAAAAATAACAAAGCAACCCTATTGGGTTGCTTTGTATATATGAATTCATCTCTTGTTACCAAGATAAAGTATTTTATTATGCATTTAGTGGCATTCCGTCCCAAGCAGCTTTAGCAGCTTCTTTTACGGCTTCAGAATACGTAGGGTGACCATGACAAATTCTTGCCAAGTCTTCTGCAGATGCTCTAAATTCCATAGCAACGGCTGCTTCCATAATTAAATCTGCAACACGAGCACCCACCATGTGAACGCCTAAAATTTCATCGGTATTTTTATCTGCCAATACTTTTACAAATCCGTCAATATCTCCACTTGCACGAGATCTACCCAATGCACGCATTGAGAACTTTCCAGATTTATATGCAATGTTTGCGTTTTTTAATTCTTGTTCTGTTTTCCCTACCGCAGCAGCTTCTGGCCATGTATATACAATTCCAGGAATCAAGTTATAATCGATGTGTGGTTTTTGTCCCGCTAAAAATTCAGCAACAATAACCCCTTCTTCTTCTGCTTTATGCGCTAGCATTGCACCTTGTACAACATCACCAATTGCATAGATAGAAGCAACATTGGTTTGTAAATGACTGTTGGTCTCTATTTGACCGCGTTCATTTACTTGAATACCAACTTTTTCTAATCCTAAGCCTTCAGTATATGGTTTTCTACCTACAGAAACCAAACAATAGTCTCCAGTAAATTCTACTTCTCTGTCTTTTTTATCCGTTGCTTTTACAATAACCGTATCTCCGTTCTTTTGAACAGAGGTTACTTTATGGCTTGTTGCAAATTTAATTCCTTGTTTCTTGAATACTTTTTGTAATTCTTTTGAAACATCCGTATCCATTCCTGGTACAATCTTGTCCATGTATTCAATAACTGTCACATCAGCGCCTAATCTTTTGTACACAGATCCTAGTTCCAACCCAATAACACCCCCACCAATAACAAGTAAATGTTTTGGTACTTCTTTCAGTTTCAAGGCTTCTGTTGAGGTAATAACTCGATCTTTATCAATTTTGATAAAAGGTAAACTTGACGGCTTCGAACCGGTTGCAATAATGATGTTAGTTCCTTCAATTACTTCAGAAGTACCATCGTTTTTTGAAATTTTTACATGCGTTTTGTCTTCAAAAGAACCCAAACCTTCATATACTTCGATGTTGTTTTTATCCATCAAATATTTGATTCCGCCAGTTGTTGTTTCCACAACTTTGGCTTTTCTGTCTACCATTTTCCCAAAATCGAAAGAAGGTTTTTCAACAGTAATACCGTGCTCTTCAAAATGATGTACTGCATCATAATAATGATGCGAGGAATCTAACAATGCTTTTGATGGAATACATCCAACATTTAAACAGGTTCCTCCTAAGGTGGAGTACTTTTCTATAAGGGCTACTTTTTTACCTAATTGAGAGGCTCTAACTGCAGCAATATATCCTCCAGGTCCAGAACCAATAACGATTAAATCGTATTTCATGTGTATGATTGTTTAAGAATTTTTATGAAACGCTGGCGTTTCATTTTTTTTCTGACAAATTATAATACAAAAATACATATATTTTTAGAGAAAATTAATAGAAATGCTTAGTTTTACGATGTTTAAATTCTAAATTCAATTCCGATGAAAATCTTCAAAAAAATAGGCTATTTTTTATTAATTCTACTAATCGTTGCACAATTTTTCAGTCCAGAAAAGAACGAAGGAAATTTGATTGCTGTGGTTCCTTTTTTAAACGAAACGAACCCACCCGAAAATGTAAAAATTATTTTAGAAACGACTTGTTTCGACTGCCATTCCAATAAAACCAATTATCCCTGGTACAATTCCATTACCCCAGTAAATTATTGGTTAGAAAGCCATGTAAATGATGGAAAAAAACATTTGGATTTCTCTAAATGGTCGAGCTATTCTTTAAAAAGAAAAGAGCATAAAATGGATGAATTGCATGAAGAAGTCGCAGAAGGGGAAATGCCTTTAAAATCCTATACTTGGACGCATACAGACGCTAATTTAACAGCAGCACAAATTGCGGCCGTTGTTAGTTGGGGGAAAAAAGTACAAGGAGATTACCAACAACAACTCAACGCAAATTAGTTGTCAAAAAACACCGTACTTATTATTGGTGCCATTTGGGTAGAACCCAATTCTTCTGCAGCAGGTTCAAGAATGTTGCAGTTGATTTCGCAGTTTTTACAACAACAGTGGAAGGTGGTTTTTGCTACTACTGCAATCAAAGGTGAAAAAGCAATGGATTTAAAATCAATTGGTGTAGCGGAAGCTGCTATTGAATTGAACCATCCCTCTTTCGATGTATTTATAAAAGAAGTAAACCCAACAATTGTGTTGTTTGATCGTTTTATGATTGAAGAACAATTTGGTTGGAGGGTTGCAGAAAATTGCCCGAATGCATTACGTATTTTAGATACCGAAGATTTGCATTGTCTGCGTAAAACAAGACATAAGGCATTGAAAGAAAAGCGAGTTTTTTCAAAAAATGATCTGTTAAAAGAAGACATTACAAAAAGAGAAATTGCATCCATTTTACGCTGCGATTTGTCTTTAATGATTTCAACTTTTGAAATGGATCTGCTTCAAAACTTTTTTAAGATTGACGAAAAATTACTGTACCACTTGCCTTTTTTGCTTTCTAAAATTGATAAAACACAAGTAGCGAGTTGGAAGCGCTTTAATGAGCGAAAACATTTTACCCTCATTGGTAATTTTTTACATGCACCGAATGTGGATGCTGTTTTGATCTTGAAAAACTCGATTTGGAAGCAAATTCGGGAACGACTTCCAGCGGCGGAATTGCATATTTATGGGGCCTATCCAACACAGCAAATTTTAGAATTGCATAATGAGAAAGAAGGTTTTCTAGTCAAAGGATATGTATCAAGTCCTGAAGAAGTAGTTCGAAACACAAAAGTAGTTTTAGCACCCTTACGTTTTGGTGCAGGAATTAAAGGAAAGCTCACAGAAGCCATGGTCTTTGGTACACCAAGTGTTACCACATCCATCGGAGCAGAAGGCATGCATGGGCAGTTGCCGTGGAATGGTTTTGTGAACGATGATTTTGAAGATTTTGCTCAAAAAGCAGTAGCAATCTATACTGATGAAAAGCTTTGGGTAGCTGCTCAGGAAAATGGAGTCGCAATTATCAATACGCACTACGATAAAGAAAAAAACGGCGCACTATTGATTGATAAAATCATTAATATTCAAGAAAATTTACCACAACACAGAATTGCGAATTTTTTGGGGAGTATGCTGCAACACCAAACCTTGCAAAGCACCAAATACATGAGTAAGTGGATTGAGGCTAAAAATAGGTTGCACTAGTATTTTTATTAAATACTCTAGCCCTTATAACAATCCAGCTCTTTTTAATAATGCGTCAGGCTTTGGTTCCTTTCCTCGGAATCTTTTGTAGAGGGTCATTGGTTTTTCAGTTCCTCCTTTAGACAATATATTTTCTTTAAATTTAGTGGCTACTTCTTTGTTGAAAATTCCTTTTTCTAAGAAATATTCAAAAGCATCTGCATCTAAAACCTCTGCCCATTTGTAGGAATAATATCCTGCCGAATAGCCTCCCTGAAAAATATGTGAAAAGGCAGTACTCATGCAATTCCCTTCAACGTCTGGGTATAGTTTGGTGTCTGCAAAAGCAGTATTTTCAAAATCCTTAATACTACTTATTTTAGAGGGATCTTGTGAGTGCCAACTCATATCTAGTAGACCAAAACTCAATTGTCTTAACGTTTGCATTCCCTCATGAAAACTGGCGGATTCTTTTATTTTTTTAACATATTTCATTGGGATCATTTCTCCCGTTTCATAATGTTTTGCAAACAATGCCAAAGCTTCTTTTTCATAACACCAATTTTCTAAAATTTGACTGGGCAATTCTACAAAATCCCAAGAAACGGAAGTTCCTGATAAGCTATTGTAAGTAGTGTTTGCCAACATGCCGTGTAAGGCGTGTCCAAATTCATGGAACAAAGTAGTTACTTCATTAAACGTGAGTAATGACGGTTTTGTAGCCGTTGGTTTTGTAAAGTTGCAAACGATGGATACATGTGGTCTTTCGTTTTTGCCGTTTTTAATTTGCTGTGGTTTGTAACTGGTCATCCAAGCGCCATTTCTTTTGCCTTTTCGAGGGTGAAAATCTGCATAAAAAACAGCAATAAAATCGCCTTTTGTGTTTGTTACATTGTAGGTTTTAACATCCTCATGATATTTATCTATATCGGTAACCGCTTCAAAATTTAAATCAAATAATCGCTGAGCAATGATAAAAGCACCATCAATAACATTTTCTAATTTGAAATAAGGTTTTAAAATTTCCTGATCTAAATCGAAAATTTCCTTCTTCAGTTTTTCAGAATAATAAGCACCGTCCCATTTTTGGAGTTGCGTTATTCCGTCTAATTTTTTTGCGTATGCTTCTAAATTTTTAAACTCCTCTTTTGCTGCAGGCTTTGCTTTCTTTAACAGATCATTAGAAAAGGCAATTACTTTTTCAGGTGTTTCAGCCATTCTTTCTTCTAAAACAAAATGTGCATGGGTCTTATAGCCTAATAATTGAGCTCTTTGGTGGCGCAATTGTACAATGTCTAAAACAATTTTCTCGTTATTAAAGTCATTGTCTTGAAATGCTTTTTTACCGGCAGCAATGGCCATCTTTTTGCGCAGCTCTCGATGGTCCGCATAGGTTAAAAAAGGAATGTAACTCGGATAATCTAGTGTAAAAATCCATCCTTCTTTTCCTTTTTCAGTCGCTAATTGTAGTGCAGCCTCTTTTGCAGAATCGGGCAATCCTGAAAGCTGTTTTTCATCTACCAAGTGCATTTCAAAAGCATTGGTTTCTGTCAAAACATTTTCACCAAATTTTAAAGACAATTTAGAAAGTGAAGCATCAATTTTCCGAAGTGCCGTTTTATCAACGTCATTTAAATTCGCGCCATTTCTTGCAAACCCTTTGTATTGCTTTTCTAGTAGTGTTTTTTGTTCAGGAGTTAGTGTCAAGTGTTCTCGATCCTCAAAAACAGTTTTTACTTTTTGAAACAGGGCTTGATTTAAAGTAATATCATTCCTAAATTCACTTAGCCAAGGCGAAATTTCTTGTGCGATACTTTGAATTTTTTCATTGGTTTCTGCCGAATTTAAATTGAAAAAAATACTGGTAATTCGGTTGAGTCTTTCTCCTGTAAAATCTAACGCTTCAGTGGTGTTTTCAAAAGTAGGTTTTGCCTTATTTTCAACAATTTCCGCAATCTCTTTTTTCGCTATTTCGATGGCTTTTTTGATAGCAGGTTTGTAATGCTCGTTTGAAATTTTTGAAAATGGAGCAGTATTGAAAGGCTGTAAAAGTGGATTCATTGAGGGTGTGATTCTTTAATTTCTTAATGAGGGCTGCGTAGTTTTTTATTTCTTTACACGTTCTGAAGCTTTTTCTACCTTCAATTTTAAGCCCTCTTTATAAGCAATAATTCTGTCTAAGACACATGTATCTGAAGCGCCAATAATTTGTGCTGCTAAAATACCTGCATTTTTTGCGCCATCTAAGGCCACGGTTGCTACAGGAACCCCTCCAGGCATTTGTAAAATAGACAAAACAGAATCCCATCCATCGATAGAGTTGCTGCTTTTTACAGGAACACCAATAATGGGTAACGGACTCATTGCTGCTACCATTCCTGGTAAATGTGCAGCGCCACCAGCACCCGCAATAATTACTTTTAAGCCGCGTTTGTGGGCATTTGTTGCATAGTCAAATAATTTCTCAGGAGTTCTGTGAGCAGAAACAATATCTACTTCAATTTGAATGTCAAAACTTTCTAAGATGTTGATTGCTTCTTGCATGATTGGAAGATCTGAATCACTCCCCATTATTATTCCTACCATAATTTTTGCTTTTTTGTCGAATGCACTTCGTTATTTTAGTTTTGCTGTTATTTTGAAATTACTCGAATCGTTTCTTTTACTTTTTGTGCAATTTCTCTTGCTTTTGCAATGTCATTATTAACAATCGTAACATGTCCCATTTTACGAAATGGGCGTGTTTCTTTTTTGCCGTAAATATGAGGTGTAACCCCATCTATTTTTAAAATATCATTTATGTTTTCATACTCAACCGCTCCAGAAAACCCTTCTTCACCGACCAAGTTTACCATAATTCCAGCAACGGTACTTTCTGTATTCCCTAATGGGAGGTTTAAGATACTTCTCAGGTGTTGTTCAAATTGATTGGTATAACTCGCTTCTATTGAATAGTGCCCAGAATTGTGCGGTCTTGGCGCTACTTCATTTACCAAAATTGTATCTTCTTTTGTTTGAAACATTTCAACAGCCAATAGCCCTATGAAATCTAAATCTTTTACCACTTTTAAAGCAATTTCTTGGGCTTTTTGAGCAACGGCATCTTCAATTCTTGCAGGACAAATCACATATTCTACTTGATTTGCTTCTGGATGAAACTCCATTTCTACTACTGGATAGGTTTTGGTTTCCCCTTCTTTATTTCTAGCAACAATGACTGCCAATTCATTTTTAAAGGGAATTAATTTTTCAGTAATGCATTCTACATTGGGCAAACTTTCTAAATCTGCGATGGTTCTTACAATTTTCACCCCATTACCGTCATATCCAAAACGAGCGGCTTTCCATACAAAAGGAAAATCAATGATGTTATTTTCGTAAGAGTGCTTTAATTCTTCTAAATACGCATAATGAGAATAAGTTGCGGTAGGGATCTGATGATCTATATAAAAATTTTTCTGTCTCGCTTTGCTTTGTATAATTCGAAGTGTTTTGGGAGTAGGGAATATTGTTAAACCTTCCGCTTCGAGTTGGTCTAGCGCATCTAAATTTACATTTTCTATTTCGATGGTCAGCAGATCTACTTGTTTTCCAAAGCGATATACGGTTTCAAAATCTAATAAATCTCCTTGTACAAATTGATTGCAAATTTGCGCGCATGGAGCCTTTTCATTCCCGTCTAAAATGGTTGTAAAAATATCGAATTTCTGGGTTTCTGCGAGTAGCATTCGTCCGAGTTGACCGCCACCAAGAACGCCCAATTTAAAGTCTGAAGAGAAATAGTTTTTCAAGATGTAATTTTAGTTGTGTCTTACAAAAATAACAATCTAATTGGATTTAAGCTACTAAAAATTAGTGATTCGTATACTTGTGCCATTTTTTAAAACACGGTACTCTCTTGCTGGACAATTTGAACCATTTGTTTGAGGTGCACCTCCCAAGTGTACACTGTATTCGCTATCGTCACATTCGCATTTTAAAGTCAGTCCGTTTTCAAACGTCATTGGCGTACTACAATCGTTATTAGGGCAAAGCAAATCGAACGCAACAAAAGACGTGCTATTTATATTGAAGAGTAAAATGCCCTTGTTGCCGCCATTTAAAATTGTAAAACCTCCTGGTGTTTGTGCATTGATATTAATGGGGTTGTTTAAATCTGTGGAAACCTCAACGTTAATATTCGGCAAACAATTGCCAATTTGAGTATTGTCTGCGCAGGCAAAAAATAAAATACAAACGAGCAAAAAAACACTTTTTTTTATCAAGATATTAGAGGGCTTAGTATGAAAACGTTTGCAATTTACAAATATTTTGTACATTTGTAGTCCAATCTCATTCCTGTTTTCAGCAATGAGATTTTTAAATTTAAGTCCCCAATTATTTATTTGTTACTACAAAGAGTATTTCTTTCAAACTAAATAAAAGGGATTGGTTTGAAAAAGGAACTAAATTTTAAATAAAAAAAAATGAGCAATATATCCTATTATTCAGCTGAAGGGTTGAAGAAATTAAAAGAAGAATTGTTTCAATTGGAACAACATGAAAGACCTAGAGTTACCCAAGAAATTGCAGACGCACGTGATAAAGGTGATTTAAGTGAGAATGCAGAATACCATGCTGCAAAAGAAGAGCAGTCGCATCTAGAATTTAAGATTGCAAAGTTGAAAAATGTAATTTCTAATGCACGTATTTTAGACGAAAGCCAATTAGACACCTCCAAAGTATTGATTCATTCGAATGTAGTGATTAAAAACACTACAAATGGTATGGAGTTCTCTTACCGATTGGTAGCGGATTCTGAGACCGATGTAAAAAATGGAAAATTGTCAGTAAACTCTCCAATTGGGAAGGGCTTGTTGGGAAAAAAAGTTGGTGAAATTGCTGAAATTCAAGTTCCAAATGGAATTATGAAATTTGAAATCATGAAGGTTTTTAGATAATCCTTTCAATTTTTATTAAAAAATAAATTCCAACTCATGAGTATCTTCACGAAAATAATTACAGGCGAAATACCAAGTTATAAAGTTGCTGAGAATGCCGATTTTATTGCTTTTTTAGATATCAATCCAAATGCAAAGGGACATACACTTGTGGTGCCAAAAAAAGAAGAAAATAAAATTTTTGATCTGTCAAAGGAAGCTTATACGAGTTTAATGGATTTTTCTTACCAGGTAGCAAAAGCCATCGAAAAAACACTGCCCTGTAAACGTGTTGGAATGAGTGTTATTGGATTGGAAGTGCCTCATGTGCATGTGCATTTAATTCCACTGAATGCTATGGAAGATATTCAATTCATGAAAAAAGTAACTTTGTCAAAGGATGAATTTGTTGATTTGGCTGAAGAGATTTCAAAGAATTTTTAAACAGAATTATTTTTTTGAGATTTCAAAAAAAGGACTTAAACACGCGCTAACAAAATCTCAAATGTAGTTCCCTTACCGATCTCCGATTTTTTTACACTTATTTTCCCTTTGTGGTAATCTTCCACAATTCTTTTAGAGAGTGACAATCCCAAACCCCAACCTCGTTTTTTTGTGGTAAATCCCGGTTTGAAAATTTGTTTAAACAATGATTTGTGCATTCCTTTTCCGGTATCTGAAATGGTTATTTTCACGTGTTTTCCGATGGGAGTGATTGCTAGTTTTAAGGCTCCCTTTTTTTGCATTGCATCAATGGCGTTTTTGATAAGGTTTTCAATGACCCATCCAAAAAGCTCATTATTTAAATTAACAAATAGTTCTTTTTCCTCTGAAGAAAATGTGAATAAAATTTGTTTTGAACTTCGAGATTCTAAATAATTATAGGCCTGTTTTGTAATGTGAATAATGTTTTCCTTTCTAAGTTCAGGAACAGAACCAATTTTAGAAAATCGGTTGGCGATGGTGTTTAGACGATGTACATCTTTTTCAATTTCTGATACGTATTTATCATCTACCTTTTCCATTTTTAAAATAGTAATCCATCCTAGTAAAGAAGATAGTGGTGTACCAATTTGATGCGCAGTTTCTTTTGCCATTCCGGTCCATAACTTATTTGTTTCGGCGGCTCTGTTGGAACTAAAAAACAGATATATGACACTAAGGAATAAGATCAGAATTAAAATAAGTGCGAGTGGGTAATAGGTGAGTTTGTTTAATAGGTCAGAATCTCTGTAATAGATTAGTTTTTTGTTTTTTCCATTATAGCTTATCTCAATAGGAGCATTTTCAGATTTCATTTTTTGCAATTGAGCATTCACATACATCGGATCTAGACTTTTTATAGAGTCTAAATTTTTATATTCAATCTCCCCAGATTCATTCACTAAAATCATTGGAATATCAGTACTGTTTTTAATGATCTTTAGAGGTAAATCTACGCTAGCATCTAAGTCTTCATTGTTAGACAGTTCTCTTTGTGCGGTTGCAAAAATTTCTATTTTAGCACGTTCTTCTTGTTTGAATTTCTGAAAAAATACAGCGGTATTCCAGAGGATTAGTGACACAATGATTAAAGAAATTAGAATGGCAATTCGTTTAAATAAAAGGGTGTTTGTAAGAAAGTTCATCAAAACAAATATAAAGGTTTCTTGGATATAACTCATTTATGATTTTGATAGTATCTTTACATATCAATTAATTTTGCCTGCAAACAGAGAATTGAAAAATTTAAACATTTTCAATTGTTTGCGAGGTAATTGCTAAATCAAAAAATTAAGGATGCTTTCAATAGACCCCAAAGAAATTTCGACAAGTAAATTACACGGTTATTTATTAGGTGCTGTTGCGCCAAGACCCATTGCATTTGCAAGTACGATGGATGCAAACGGAAATCCAAATCTATCCCCTTTTAGTTTTTTCAATGTGTTTGGTGCCAATCCACCCATTCTTATATTTTCTCCCGCAAGAAGAGTTCGAGACAATACCACAAAACATACCTTAGAAAATGCTTTGGCAACTAAAGAAGTGGTTATTAATATGGTCAATTATGACATTGTGCAACAAATGTCTTTGAGTAGTACAGAATATCCTGCAGGCGTTAATGAGTTTGATAAAGCCGGTTTTACCATGTTGGCTTCAGAGAATATTAAGCCCTTTAGAGTTGCAGAGTCTCCAGTGCAATTTGAATGTAAAGTGACAGATGTAATTGGCACTGGTACTGAAGGAGGTGCTGGAAATTTAATTATTTGTGAAGTTGTAAAGATGCATATTTCTGAAGCTGTTTTGGATGCAGATGGAGCGATAGATCAACACAAAATAGATTTAGTAGCAAGAGCTGGTGGAAGTTATTATTCGAGAGCAAGAGCTGGTTTTTTTGAAATCTCGAAGCCATTAAGCACTTTGGGAATTGGAGTAGATGCGATTCCAGCAGATATTAGAAATAGCGCTATTTTAACTGGAAATAACTTAGGAATGTTAGGCAATGTAGCACAATTGCCTGATATGGTCGCTGTTGATAACTTTGCAAAAGAACATCCAAAATTTATTGGGTTAGAAACCGTAAAAAAACATACATTTGCTAAAGAGTTTTTAAACAAAAAAGAGGTAGAAAGTGCTTGGAAAGTGCTTTTAATTAAATAGTTAAGAATATATATTATGGAAGTAATCGGTAAAGTAAAGTTAATTAGTGAGGTTCAAACTTTTGGATCAAACGGATTTAGAAAAAGAGAATTGGTCGTTACAACAGACGAGCAGTACCCTCAAATGATTATGGTAGAATTTGTTCAAGATAAATGTGATTTATTAAACAATTTTGCTGTGGGTCAAGATGTAAAAGTCGCTATCAATTTAAGAGGTAGAGAATGGATCAACCCGCAAGGAGAAGCAAAATACTTTAACTCTATCCAAGGATGGAGAATTGAAGCATTGTCGCAAGCTGCACCAAGTAACTTGCCTCCAGTAGATCAGTTCCAACCTGCAGCAAATGTTTCTGATGCGGAACCAGACGATTTACCTTTCTAGAATTTGGTAAAGATTTTTAGCAATAACACAAAGAGCGTTCATTTTAAAATGAACGCTCTTTGTGTTTAATCAATATTGTATCGTTCTTTTTCAAACAAAAAAAGTATTCTAAGAATTACTTCTTTTCTCCTTTTTTAGGCATTGGCCCTCGTAAGTGAACTACCAGTCCGTTTAAGAAATTACGTAGAATTTGATCACCACATTCTACATATTTTTCATGCTCTTCGTTTCTAAATAAAGCACCTAATTCTCCTTTACTTACCTTAAAATCTACCAACGCGCAGATTTCTACAATATCCGTATCACGCAATTTATGCGCCACACGTAATTTTTTTAAAATATCGTTATTTGTTAATCCCATAGTGCAAATGTAAGAGAAATTAATTGACTACTTTAAAAATAGCCCAGGCATAAATTGCAAATCGAACAAATCGAAATAAACCAAAGAATACAACATTTCTAAAAGAGTATTTTATCATTCCAGCAGCAACGCAAGCAATTGAAAACGGCAAAGGTAATAAAGCCCCCACCAAAATTAAAAAACCTCCCCATTTGCGTGTATTTTTTAAATTTTCAGCCATTTTTACTTCCAAGTAATTTTTTACCGCTTTTATTTTTAAAGTCATTCTACCCAAAAAGTAAGAAATTAATCCGCCACCATATGAAAGTGTGGCTAAAAGAGTTAGATTGAAGATGGGTTCTGGTGTTTTTTTAGACCATGCAATAAATATTTCTGGAGGTATTAAACCTAATAAAGTTTCGGAGATGAAAAAAGTCGTTAACACACCAATTCGAGAAAAGGTTTCGGTTAAGTTTTCTAAACCATCATTGATGTCATAAATATATTTGTTAAACAAAAACAAACAAATAACGGCCACTACAATGGGTATAAAGGCTTTTTTAAGACTTTCCCAAACAAACAAATAAAAGCCCGTTCTTCCATAATAGTTGTGGAGTCTCTTAGCTATAAACGCAGTATTTTTTTTTCTTTTCTTTGCTTTTTTTTCCAATTGGAAAGTATTTTAATTGTTTTGCAAAAATAAGAACTAATTTTGTGGAAACAGGTATGAAAAAAATATTAACAATTTTTTGTGACTCTTAAATCTCAAAAACAAAAACAGCAATAATTTTGATTTGGCTTTCTGAAAAAATCGCTTTTCCTTCTTATGAAAATGCAACCAATAATGGGGTACTTGCTTTGGGCGGAGATTTGTCTGAAAAAAGATTAATTCATGCATATAAAAACGGAATTTTTCCGTGGTTTTCTGAAGGAGAACCTATTGTGTGGTATTGTCCAGCAGAAAGAATGGTCTTGTATCCTGAAGAATTGAAAGTTTCAAAATCGATGCGACAAGTTCTTAAAAAAAACACCTATTTAATTTCAGAAAATACGGCTTTTGAAGAAGTCATTTTTAACTGCAAGAATATTGAGAGAAATGATGGTTTAGGAACTTGGATCACCAATGAGATGGAGCAAGCATATCTTAAATTACATAATATGGGCATTGCAAAATCAATTGAAGTTTGGCAAGGAGATGAATTGGTTGGTGGTTTGTATGGTGTTGAAGTTGGCAGTGTATTTTGTGGAGAAAGTATGTTTTCAAAAATTTCAAACGCATCGAAATTGGCATTCATTCATTTGGTGCGAAAAGGAGGCTATAAATTGATCGATTGTCAGGTGCATAATGCGCATTTGGAAAGTTTAGGAGCTAGAGAAATTTCAAGGAATCAATTTTTACAGCTTTTAAAATCTTAAATATCTGTAAGACTTTGTAACTTTACACGCATAGAAAACTGAAATATGAATATAGAAAACGCTCAGAAGCAAGTAGATGATTGGATCAAAGCCCATGGTGTTCGTTATTTTAACGAGTTAACCAATATGGCACAACTTACCGAAGAGGTTGGTGAAGTAGCTAGAATCATTGCCCGAAGATATGGCGAGCAAAGTGAAAAAGCATCGGATAAAAACAAAGATTTAGGGGAGGAGTTGGCAGATGTACTCTTTGTGGTACTTTGTTTGGCAAACCAAACAGGTATTGACTTAAAAGACGCTTTTGAAAAAAAATTAGATATTAAAACGCAACGTGATCACGATCGTCATCACAACAATCAAAAATTAAAATAAATGAATTTTTCACAAAAAATAAAACAACAAGAATTTTGGAGCAATGTGCTAAAAGTGGCAATCCCGTTTTTTCTCATTGTTACGCTATTCTCTCTTTTCTTTAATAGTTGGAAAGCAATTTTTGCTGGAGATTGGGCTGTAGTTTCTGAAATTAATTTTGATGCTGGGAAATGGAAAATTTTCTGGGGAACAAAAGTGGTTATTTGTTTTATCTACGGAATGTATGTTACTAATAAGAATATGAAGTAATTGCTTAAACTTTAACACGCTCAGGTTAACATCCTCACAATTAATAAAAATTAAATCTTTTTTATTTCATCGGTCTGTAAGTCAAAGCGTGTTGAAGACTTTGTATGCTCCAACACGCTTGTTTAGACACAGTAGAATCAATCCAATTGAATAAAATCGATGGTACTTTCTTTTACCTTTTTATTCAAAGCTTGTACTTTGATTTCAAACAAAGTATATAGTTTTGCCAATTCGATGTCAATTTTTTTAGTGATCTCATTTTTAAAATCAACTTCTTGTTGTGTTGGCTTGTAGTTTCCAACTCGTGTTAATGAATTGATGTGCGCCAATTTATTATTCAACCGAATCGGGTAATTTAGTGGATCTTGTCCGCTTTTACTTTTGGTTTGATACAAAACTACTTCTATGGCTGTCATTTCTTTGACCAATGTATCAGCAAAATCAATCAATTCTTTGTGCTTTTTCTTGTCAGCAATCGATTTTTTTAATGCCGCTATTTGTGTGCTTACTTTTTTCACATTCTTCAAGGCAGTATGAATTTCTGTAACTTTTTTATTGATGTCATTAATAAATTCAAACTGGGCTTTCATGTCTTCTTCAGAAGCTTCAGAGACAGGGTTTCTTAATAGTGAAAAGGATTGTTTTTGGGGTTTGTCATTTACCGACAATTCAACGGTATATTCACCAGGTAAAGCCATTGGACCATTTAAAGAAGCCCACCATAAAATCATCCCTTTTACTTTTTCGGCACCTTCACACATCATGTTCCAATAGAAAATATTATTTCCTTCTTCAACTGTTAATAGACTTTCTTTTTTGTCTTTATTAGGTTGGTTACTAAAGGTCTTTACTAACTGATTTTTCGCATCAAAAACACGGAGAGCAATGGTGTCTTTTTCGCCTATTTTTTTGATAAAAAAATTGAAAGCAGCGCCTCCTGGATGATTGGTTCCTGCGGTTCTTGAGGTGCGTCCGTTTCCTCCTCCCATTCGATATGCATCTTGAGGTTTGAAAAGCACAACCTCCTGTTGCATCAACGCTTTGTTTAATTGATGAATTGGTGTTAAGTCGTCTATAATCCACAAAGATCTTCCTTGAGTTGCTGCAATTAAATTGTTATTTTTAATAGTCAAATCGGTAATGGGTACAATGGGTAAATTTTGTTGAAATTGTTGCCATTTTTTGCCATCATTAAAAGAAATAAACATGCCACGTTCTGTTCCAGCATATAGCAATCCTTTTCTTTTAGGGTCTGCTTTCAATGCTCTTGTAAAAGCTTCCTCTCCAATTCCATCAACAATTAATTTCCAAGATTTCCCGTAGTTTTCAGTTTTATAAATATACGGTCTGTAATCTCCTGTTTTGTATTTTGTACCGACAATATAAGCGCCTCCTTTTGTAAAAGGAGCTACCTCTATGCTATTAATCATCATCCATTCTGGCATTTTTTTAGGGGTGATGTCGGTCCAAGTTTCACCTCCATTTTTTGTGATATGCACCAATCCATCATCAGAACCTACCCAAATTAGGTCTTTTTCATACTTGGATTCTACTGCTGCGAAAATGGTCCCATAATATTCTACACTGGTGTTGTCTTTGGTAATTGGACCTCCAGAGGGACCTAGTGTTTTTGGATCGTTCCGTGTTAAATCTGGACTGATAACTTCCCAAGACTGTCCTTCATTTTCAGTTTTATGCAAATGATTTGATGCTGCGTACAATCGATTGGTTGTATTGGGTGAAAAGAAGATTGGAAAATTCCATTGAAAACGATATTTAGAATCGATTGCACCGTGCCCCATTGGGTCGTCTGGCCAAACATTGATGGCTCTTGTTTCCCCTGTTTTATGGTTTCTTCTTGTAAGTAATCCACTATAACTTCCGCCATAAACAATGTCGTTGTTCGATGGATCTACAGCGATATGTGCACTTTCGCCACCCGCCGTAGATTCCCAATCACGCTCGTTTATAAAACGTCCATTTGTTCGATGCGGAATTCGTAATGTTGAATTGTCTTGTTGTGCGACATAAATTCGATACGGAAAATGATTGTCTGTGGTTACTCTGTAAAACTGAGATGTGGGCTGATTCATATAGGTACTCCAGTTTTCTCCCGCATCAAAAGAAACTTGAGCACCACCGTCATCTGCAATCACCATTCGTTGGTTGTCTTCGGGGGCAATCCATAAATCATGATGATCGCCATGGGGTGCATTAAATGTGGTATAGGTTTTCCCTCCATCAGTAGATTTGTGATATCGAACATTCAATACATATAAAATGTCTTCGTCCTGTGTGTCTGCATACAAACGAGTATAGTACCAAGCTCTTTGTCTTAATTTGCGTTCCGCATTTATTAATTTCCAAGTTTTCCCAGCATCTATAGATTTGTAAACACCCCCTTTTTTGTTTTCAATGAGTGCCCATACAATATCAGAATTTACTGGCGAAACAGTAACGCCGCTAATACCCCAGGTTCCTTTGGGAAGTCCTTTGTGGGTAGATATATTTGTCCAAGTATCCCCGCCATCAGTACTTTTGTAGAGTGCGGATCCTTTTCCACCAGAGGATAAACTGTACGGTGTTCTTCTAACATCCCAGGTAGTTGCATATAAAATTCTTGGATTGTTTGGATCGATAATTAAATCAATAGCTCCTGAGTTTTCATCGGCAAAAAGTACGCGTTTCCAATTTTCTCCTCCGTCAATCGATTTGTAAACGCCTCTTTCTTTGGTTGGTTTGTAGAGATCCCCTAAGACTGCTGCAAAAACAATTTCAGCATTTTTAGGGTGAATTCTCATTCTTGGAATATGTCTTGAATTTTTTAATCCGATATGTTTCCAGGTTTTACCTGCATTTTCAGATTTCCAAACTCCGTCCCCTGAAGAAACATTTCCACGAACGGTTTTTTCTCCCATTCCAACATATATGACATTATTGTCACTCTCAGAAACCGCAACAGCACCTACAGACCCACCAAAGAATCCGTCAGAAATATTTGTCCAAGTGTTTCCCGCATCGGTTGTTTTCCAAACACCACCACCTGTACTTCCCATGTAAAAAAGATTGGCTTTGCCAGCAACACCAGTTACAGCAGCACTTCGCCCGCCTCTATGTGGACCAATATTTCGCCATTTTGTTGCACTAAAATATTCCGAAGAAATTTTGTCAACTTTTTTTTGTGCAGTAACTTTGACATTCACGGAAAGAACTAGGCAAATTGCCAGAAGGAAGTGTTTTTTCATAAGGGTTCGTTATTATTTTCGAGTCTAAAAATAAGAATTAAAATCAGGTTTTAGAATGGACATCTTGTTAAATGTTAGTACGAGTGCAAAAATTATTGAGAAAATAGTAATTTCTGGGTCTAAAAGTGAGTCGAACCGATTGCTAATTTTACAAGAATTGTTTCCAGAAATTTCGATAGAAAATTTATCAGATTCAGATGATTCGATTCATTTGCAGCACGCACTTTCTACGGAAGCGTCTACAATAGATATTGGTCATGCTGGAACTGCAATGCGTTTTTTGGTTGGTTATTTTGCTTCGAAACAAAACAGTGAGGTGATCTTAACAGGTTCTGAAAGGATGCAGCAAAGACCCATAGGTATTTTAGTGGAAGCGCTAAGAGACTTGGGAGCAGACATTTCTTATGAAGAAAATGAAGGATATCCACCAGTAAGAATTAAAGGAAAAGCCATTACAAAAAACAACGTACAAATTAATGGAAATGTGAGTAGTCAATATATATCATCTTTAATCCTAATGGGAACTCACTTAGCAAAAGGGGTAACCATTGAGCTGATGGGTAAAATTACTTCGATTCCATATATAAATATGACTTTGAGTTTGTTGAATCAATTGGGAATTTCAACCCATTTTGAAGGCAATATCATTCAAGTTTTACCAGCAAAACAGTTACAAAAGCAAACAGTGGTTGTAGAATCTGATTGGAGTTCTGCTTCTTATTTTTATGCTGTTGCAGCGTTTAGTGAAGTTGGATCTGAAATTCAATTGTCTGCCTATAAAAAAGAAAGTTTACAGGGAGATTCGTGTTTGGCAGAAATTTATACCCACTTTGGTGTTGAAACTGTTTTTGACCAAAATACAATCACCTTAAAAAAAGTAAGTGCATCAGAAGCGGGGCTTTTAACCCTCGATCTAAAGAATGCTCCAGACATTGCACAAACGATTGCGGTTACTTGCTTTGGACTGGGTGTCACGTGTCATTTAACAGGGCTCCACACCTTAAAAATTAAGGAAACAGATCGGTTAGAAGCATTGGAAGCAGAATTAAAAAAATTAGGGGCTTCCATCTCAATTACCAATGAAAGCTTATCGCTTTCAACATCGGAGGTAATGCATGAGAATATTGCAATCAAAACCTACAACGATCATAGAATGGCAATGGCTTTCGCACCTTTGGCTTTTAAAGTGCCAATTGCTATTTTAGATGCTGAAGTGGTTTCTAAATCCTATCAAAAATTCTGGAAGGACATGCAGCAAATAGGGATTCAAATTAAAGAACTGTAAATTAAACAGGGAAACACTTGACAACGCCTATTCCGATATCGTATCTTTGCCGCCTTTACATCAAACAAAACTTATGAAACTATCTCAGTTCGAATTCGAATTACCCGAAGAATTAATTTCAAAATATCCATCAAATCATCGAGATGAATCTCGTTTGATGGTCGTGAATAGAAAAGAAGGTACTATAGAACACAAACTTTTTAAAGACGTTATTGATTACTTCGAAGAAGGTGATGTAATGATGTTGAATGATACCAAGGTTTTTCCTGCCAGAATGTATGGTAATAAGGAAAAAACAGGTGCAAGAATTGAAGTTTTCTTATTAAGAGAACTAAATTCAGAAAACAGATTGTGGGATGTATTGGTAGATCCAGCAAGAAAAATTAGAATCGGAAACAAATTATTTTTTGGAGAAGATGATAGTTTAGTTGCCGAAGTAATTGACAATACAACTTCTAGAGGAAGAACATTACGTTTCCTATTTGACGGAAGTTATGAGGAATTTAGAGCGAAATTATTGGAATTAGGAGAAACTCCTTTACCAAAATTAATCGGTAGAGATGTAGAAGAATTAGACAAAGAAAGATATCAAACTATTTTTGCAAAAAATGAAGGAGCAGTCGCTGCACCATCTGCAGGATTGCACTTTTCTAAACACTTGCTAAAACGTTTAGAAATTAAAGGTGTCGAATTTGCAGAAACAACATTACATGTTGGTTTGGGTACGTTTGCACCGGTTGAGGTAGAAGATTTATCGAAGCATAAAATGGATTCTGAGCAAATTGTTATTTCTCCAAATTCTGCAGACAAAATAAATTCTGCTAAAATAGAAAAAAGAAGAATTTGTGCAGTAGGAACCACTGTTATGAGAACAGTAGAGTCTTCGGTTTCTGCAAATCAACAATTAAATCCATATACAGGTTGGACCAATAAATTTCTTTTCCCTCCTCATGAGTTTAGTATTGCAAACAGCATGATTTCAAACTTTCACAAACCAAAATCTACTTTATTAATGTCTGTTGCCGCTTTTGGAGGCTATGACTTAATAATGGAAGCCTATAAAGTTGCCATCAAAGAAAAGTATAAATTCTATGCTTATGGAGATGCAATGTTGATTATCTAAGAAATTCAGCAATTCAAGAATTAAAAACTGGTACTTCATTTAGGTACCAGTTTTTTTATGCATATTTTTGCAACCGTGCTATTTTTTAACCGTTTAACCATTTTACATTGAATAAAAAGAAAGACATCAGAGCATTAACGAAAGAGGCATTAAGAGATTTTTTTGTTGAAAATGGCGATAAAGCATTTCGTGGAAATCAAGTGTACGAATGGTTGTGGAGTAAAGCATCTCACACTTTTGAAGACATGACCAATGTTTCTAAAGCGACCAGAGCAATGTTAGAAGAAAACTTTGTTATCAATCATATAAAGGTTGATTCGATGCAAAGAAGTAAAGATGGTACCATTAAGAACGGGATAAAATTACACGATGGTTTTATTGTAGAATCGGTTTTAATACCCACACCAAAAAGAACAACAGCCTGTGTTTCTAGTCAAGTTGGATGTAGTTTAGATTGCAAGTTTTGTGCTACTTCTCGCTTAAAGAGAATGCGAAATTTGAATCCAGATGAAATTTATGATCAAGTAGTTGCCATTGATAATCAAAGTCGATTGTATCACAATCATAAGTTGTCTAATATTGTTTTTATGGGCATGGGAGAACCTTTAATGAATTACAACAACGTCATTAAATCTATCGAAAAAATTACGTCACCAGAAGGCTTAGGAATGTCTCCCAAAAGAATTACCGTATCCACTTCTGGTGTGCCAAAAATTATCAAAAAAATGGCAGATGATGAAGTGAAATTCAATTTAGCTGTCTCGTTACACTCTGCAATAGACGAAGTACGAACTTCAATTATGCCTTTTAACACGAATTTTCCTTTAGATGATTTAAGAGCGTCTTTAGAATATTGGTATGAAAAAACGGCGCGTATCATTACCTATGAATACATAGTTTGGAAAGGGATTAATGACCGAAAAGAAGATATACAAGCCTTGGTGAAGTTTTGTGGTTATGTGCCCTGTAAAGTCAACTTAATAGAGTACAATCCGATAGATGATGGGGAGTTTCAGCAAGCAAGCTCTTCCGCGATTAATAGTTATATTTCCAACCTTGAAATGCATGACATTACGGTAAATGTACGTCGTTCTAGAGGAAAAGATATTGATGCTGCTTGTGGCCAATTGGCAAATAAATCGTAAACAAATTATAGGCCTTTCAGGGTCCAAAAATCTGTAAGGTCTTGTTTAAATTTCGTAATTTTGTACACATGAATACAGTTGAGCAAATTAAACTGCCTATTTTATCTGAAATGGAACTCTTTGAAGAAAAGTTCAAAGATGCGATGCTTTCTAAAGTTCCGCTTTTAAACAGAATCACCTATTATATTGTTCGAAGAAAAGGAAAACAAATGCGTCCGATGTTTGTTTTTTTAGTGGCAAAAATGGTTTCTAATGGTGGTTTTGATGAACGTACTTATCGAGGTGCTTCTGTGGTAGAATTAATTCATACCGCTACTTTGGTTCATGATGATGTGGTAGATGATAGCAACAGAAGGCGTGGGTTTTTCTCCATAAATGCACTTTGGAAAAACAAAATCGCCGTACTAGTTGGCGATTTTTTATTGTCGAAAGGATTGTTGTTGTCTATTGATAATGAAGATTTTGATTTGTTAAAATTGATTTCCATTGCCGTTCGTGAAATGAGTGAAGGGGAATTGTTACAAATAGAAAAAGCCCGAAAATTAGACATTACCGAAGCCGTTTATTTTGATATTATCCGTAAAAAAACAGCCACTCTAATTGCTGCTTGCTGTGGGATTGGCGCGGCATCTGTTGGCGCAAGTCAAGAGAAGGTGCATCAAATGAGAAAATTTGGAGAATATATTGGGATTGCTTTTCAGATAAAAGATGATTTATTCGATTATTCAGATGCCAAAATTGGTAAGCCTACTGGGATAGATATCAAAGAGCAAAAAATGACCTTGCCTTTAATTTATACCCTAAATAATTGTTCTAAAAAAGAAAAATCTTGGTTGATCAATTCCATCAAAAAGCACAATAAGGATAAAAAGCGTGTGAAAGAAATCATCACTTTTGTGAAAAGTAATGGCGGAATTGAATATACAACTCTTAAAATGGAAGAGTATATCCAAAAAGCCATTACTCTTTTAGAAAATTACCCAACTTCAGAATACAAAACCTCATTGCTTAAAATGATTGGGTACGTTGTGGAACGTAAGATTTAATAAAGAACAAATCCGAGTGCATTCAATACAAGAAAACTAAATTATTTCTTTCAATAATAAAGTGCCACTTTTTGGGACAAAGAGTTTTGTTTATAGGTTTAATAACTCCTCTACAAAAGCTCTCGAATTGGACAACCTGGGTATTTTGTGTTGCCCTCCTAATTTGCCTTTTTTCTTGAGCCAGCTATAGAATAATCCCTTTTTTGCTTTGTGCACTATGGGCAGCATTAAGGTCATGTTTAAATATCGTTTTGCCTCATAATCGGAGTTGATCCCTTTTAATGCCTCGTCTAAAATTTCGGTAAACTTCGCCATTACTTTGGGTTCTTTGGTAAATTCAATAATCCATTCATGTCCTCCTTTTTCTTTGCCTTCCATAAAAATTGGCCCTACGGTATAATCAGAAATGATTGCATTTGTTTTCTCACAAGCGGTCCGCAAAGCTTCTTCGGCATTTTCAATGATTAATTCTTCCCCAAAAACATTGATGTGGTGTTTTGTCCGTCCTGTAATTTTAATTCGATACGGGTCTGTAGCGGTAAATTTTACAGTATCACCAATTAAATAACGCCATAAACCACCATTGGTAGTGATTAAGATTGCATAATTAATTCCTTTTTTGACCTCTGACAAAGGGATAGCAGTTGAATCTTCGCCCTTATAATGCTCCATTGGAATGAATTCATAAAAGATTCCATAATCCAACATCAACAAGAGCTCTTTAGAACCCTGTCTGTCTTGAATGGCAAAAAAACCTTCGGAGGCATTGTAAATTTCGTAATAGTTGAAATCGGCTTTCGGAATTAATTTTTTGTATTGTTCTCTATAAGGGTTAAAATTTACTCCCCCGTGAAAATAGACCTCCAAATTTGGCCAAACTTCTAATATATTCTCTTTTCCTGTTTTCTCCAAAACCCGATTCAATAAGACCAACATCCATGAAGGAACACCTACCAAACTGGTAATGTTTTCATTGATTGTCTCGTTGATAATGGCTTCCATTTTAGTTTCCCACTCTGCCATTAACGCTACTTGCTGACTGGGTGCTGAACTAAAATCTGCCCATAAAGGCAAGTTTTCTGTTATAATTGCAGACAAGTCTCCAAAGTGAGAACCATTGTCTTGATAGACTTCAGAGCTTCCTCCCAATCGCAAACTTTTACCTGTAAAAAGCTGTGTTTTTGGATTGTTGTTAATGTACAAACACAACATGTCTTTTCCTGCTTTTAAGTGACAATATTCTAGTGCATCATCGGAAACTGGAATAAACTTACTTTTTGCGTTGGTGGTTCCACTACTTTTTGCAAACCATTTTATCGGAGTCGGCCAAAATAAATTTTGAGTTCCTTTTCGACAACGTTCAATGAAGGGTTCGAAGGTTTCATACTGCTGTATAGGTACTTTTTGGCTAAAATCAGTATATTTTTGAATGGTAGCAAACTCTTTTTCAATTCCAAATTCAGTATTTTTAGCAGTATTTACAAGCCTTAACAACACCTCTTCTTGTACGTCTTTTGGGTATTTTAAAAAGAGCTCGATTTGATGTTTCCGTTTCTTTAAAAGCCAAGATAATATAGAATTGATAATCTGAAACGCCATAGAATTTTTGTAAGTTTGTTTGATGCTATTTCTTGTTTAAACAAATCGAGAAATCTTCCCCTAAAGTAATAAAATCTTTTATATGACCTATCAAGGAGTTTTAAAAAAAATGATGACCGAGAATTCAGATCAAATTCAGTACTATCTGGACATGAATGACGATTTCATCAATATGAATCAATTATTGAATACCACAATAACACTTGATTTTGTGACCTATGAATGCTTAAACTGTCATTTAGAAAAGGAAATTTACAGGCAAGGTTTCTGTAAATCCTGCTTTTTTGATACTCCAAATGCTGGAGATTGGATTATGAGACCCGAATTAAGCACAGCACATTTAGGGATAGAAGATCGAAATTTGACCTATGAAAAAAGCGTACAATTAAAGCCACATATTGTGTACTTGGCAAATTCAAGCAATGTAAAAGTGGGAGTTACCAGAAAACAGCAAGTTCCTACTCGTTGGATAGATCAGGGAGCGCACGAAGCTATTGAAATTGTAGAAGTACCCAACAGATATTTAGCCGGAATTACCGAAGTAGCTTTAAAAGCTTACGTAGCCGACAAAACCAATTGGCGAAAAATGTTAAAGAATGACAATGCTGATGAAAACCTTCTCGAGTGGAGAGATCAATTAAAGCAATACATACCAGACGAAGCCAAAGCATACTTCATAGCGAACAATAAAGAAACCAAGTTGAATTTTCCAGTGGTAAAATATCCAGAGAAACCAAAAAGTTTGAACCTCAAGAAAACACTCCACTATTCAGGTACATTGGTTGGTATTAAGGGACAGTATTTAATTTTTGAGGATGAAACTGTTTTTAATGTAAGAGCCAATGAAGGCTTAGTAGTTTCGATAAAAGTGTAATATTAAAATGATTCTTTAGAATATTTACACAGCAATAGTTGTAACCATTTACAGTGAATTAATAAATAGATAATGACCAAAAACCTATTAAAAGTAGCCTTAGCACAAATTTCACCTGTTTGGCTGAATAAAGAAAAGACCATCGAGAAAATAGAAAAATCTATTTTAGATGCTGCAAAAGAAAATTGTGAACTCATTGTTTTTGGCGAAGCTCTTCTGCCTGGCTATCCTTTTTGGATTGCATTAACTAACGGTGTAGAGTGGGATTCTAAAACTCAAAAAGAATTGCATGCACATTATGTTCGCAATTCAATTACGATTGAAAAAGGCGAGTTAGACAGCATTTGTAGATTAGCGAAAAAAAATAATATTGCAATTTATTTAGGGATTATGGAGCGCGCACAAAATAGGGGAGGACACAGTATTTATGCTTCTTTGGTATATATCAATGCTGCAGGAGAAATAAAGTCTGTTCATCGCAAATTGCAGCCTACTTTTGACGAACGTTTAACCTGGGCGCCAGGAGACGGAAATGGTTTGCAGGTGCATCCATTAAAAGATTTTACAGTAGGTGGTTTGAATTGTTGGGAAAATTGGATGCCTTTACCAAGAACTGCTTTGTATGGTTTGGGTGAAAATTTACACATCGCTGTTTGGCCTGGAAGTGATCATAACACCAAAGACATTACTCGTTTTATAGCGAGGGAGTCTCGTTCCTTTGTCATTTCAGTTTCTAGTTTAATGGCAAAAGCAGATTTCCCAAAAGATACACCTCATTTAGATAAAATTTTAGAAAAAGCACCTGATATTTTAGCAAACGGTGGATCTTGTATTGCAGGTCCTAATGGTGAATGGATGGTTGCACCCGTTTTGTTGAAAGAAGGTTTAATTATTGAAACCTTAGATTTTAATCGAGTGTTGGAAGAACGACAAAATTTTGACTGTGTGGGGCATTACTCCAGACCCGATGTAACGAAGCTGTCGGTAAATAGAGAACGACAAAGTACAGTTTCTTATGAAGATTAAAGGGCGAATTTTTTTGTAGAATTTCGTTCCACTAAATTTGTTTTTATCACTACTGTTTTTGGTTTGTCAGGCGTAATCTTTTTATCTAATTTGTCAATCAAAATTTCTGCTGCTGTGGCACCCATTATCTCCCCATGTTGACTTATCGTTGTCATTTTTGGACTAGAGTGTCTTGCTAAAATTCCGTTTGAAAAAGAAATCACAGAAAAGTTTTGAGGGATTTTGTGTCCTTTTTTAATGGCTACTTTCATTGCAGCAATTGCTGAAGATTCATCCGTAGCAATTACAGCATCAATGGTGTTGTTGTCGAAAATTGGAGTTAAAATATTTTCATATTCTTTATAATCATCTTCTAAAATATCGATAATTAAATTTCGGTTTACTGTAATGTTATTTTCTTCCAATCCTTTTAAGTAACCATGTTTTCTTTTCTCGCCAATTTTTAACTTACTAATGGTAGAAATAAACGCAATGTTTTTACTTCCAGTTTTCACAAGATGATTTACTGTGTTTACAGTACCAATAAAATCGTCCGTAATTACTTTGTCACAATCAATGCCATCTGCAACCCGATCAAACATTACAATAGGGGTGTTATTATTGATCATTTCTTGCAAATGCGAAAAATCATTTTTTAAAATGGTTTCTTCTGCCAAAGAAAGAATAAAACCATCTATAATACCATTGGAAAGCATTTCTATAGTTTCTACTTCTTTGGTATAAGACTCATTGGAAATACAAGAAATAATTTTATATCCTCGATCATTTGCTACTTTTTCGATGCCTTTAAAAACTTGCGCAAAGAAATAATTTAGCATGTTGGGAATGATAATTCCAATCGTCTTTGTTTGTCTGTTTTTTAAACTTAACGCATTAAAATTGGGTTTATAATTGTTCTCTTTTGCAAATTTTTGAATCTTTTCTTTGGTGCTAGTACTAATTTCGTAACTGTTATTCAGTGCCTTGGAAACGGTTGAAATAGAAACGTTAAATTCTTTAGCGATGTCTTTTATAGTCAGTCTTTTCATTGGAAAATAGATAAGTGTGTAAAATACAAAAAACTATGAACATCTAGGTTAACAGGATGTTGTTTTTCTTTTTAAGTTCAAAAATTAGATATAAAAAAACAATTAAATACTCAAGTCCTACAAACCAAAGGTTCTCATTCCAAGGGGTATTTGCGTAGGCCTGATAGCTTAAAATAATGGCGAAACTCCAGACAATTGTGAAGCGATACTTTGTGAAAACGCTCAAAATAAGTAATGTCGCCAAATACCAAGGATGCATTGTTGTGGTGGTAAAGTAATAGAAAGAACTTCCAAATAAAAGTGCTGTAATGAGTTGGCGGATCGAACTGTTTTTTCTAAAGAAGGTCAGGTATCCTATGAAAATTAAGGTTAGAATGGGCGTTATTTTACCGATGATTGCAATTTCATTCCAACCTCTAAAAAGATACCCAATTTCTCGAAAGAGGTAGTAAAAACTAGCGTTAAATTCAAATTTCTGAAACCATAAACCAACTGATTTTAAATAATTGGAAATTAATTCGGGCGAATAAAATGGTAAGAATAGGGCGATTATTGTGACAAGTATAATACCATAGAAGGCAATTAAATTTTTGATTCCTGTGAAGCTTAGATTCCATTTTTCTCTTTG
>Ga0209136_1000079_pt1 | contig 70926 bp, 56 predicted proteins | sample SaaInl0LU_22_DNA_FD_184640 | JGI IMG/M metagenome (GOLD analysis project Ga0209136, IMG submission 184640) | Marine microbial communities from expanding oxygen minimum zones in the Saanich Inlet - ESP_90LU_22_DNA (SPAdes) (version 2) | ecosystem: Environmental > Aquatic > Marine > Intertidal... | reverse complement strand
ATTTGATACGGTTTGTGACCATGTAGATGGAGCGATAATAGGATCTGCCTTTGTTAAGTTTTTAAGCAGCAATGGAGTTGAATCTATTGATCGTTTTGTGAAAGAGATTATAGCTTAATGGTGTTGCATACAAAAAAAAGAGGCTATATTCATAGCCTCTTTTTTTGTTATGAGATTTTATAGATCTCTTGAATGTCTTTTAGTTTTTCTTTAAAATTAATTTTAAGATTTATTAATTTTCCGGAGTTAATATCAAATACCCAGCCGTGGACAGCTACCTTTCGATCTGAAAAAGCTTTTTGATATTGAGGGGTTTTGATGACATTTATACATTGTTCTTGTACGTTTAATTCAATCAATCTATTGTATTTTTCATCTTCATCCTCTATGGCATCTAGTTCTTCTTGATGCGTTCGATAAACATCTCTTATGTTGCGTAGCCAAGGGTTTAGAATTCCTAAATCATTGGGTTGCATTGCTGCTTTTACACCTCCACAGTAATAATGACCACAAACCACAATGTGGTTTACTTTTAAGTGAGTCAATGCATAGTCAATCACAGAAAGAGCACTTAAATCTGTATTTGGGACCATGTTGGCAATGTTTCTATGAACAAATACCTCTCCGGGTCCCAAACCCATTAATTCTTCAGCAGCAACTCTACTATCAGAACATCCTATGTATAATATTTCAGGACTTTGTCCTTTGGATAAATTTGAAAAATATGATGAATCAACAGTTAATTTTTCATTTGCCCAGAGATAATTATTGTTAAATATATTGTTAATTTCCATAAGGCATGTTTTAAGTTGTTTGTCTAAGACTTAATAATTTTGATATGGGACAATGGTTTGTCTTTTTTATGTAAGTTTATGTCAAGATTTATTAGAGTCAATTCGATTTCATTAACCTCTGCTTTGATAGCAAAGTCCTCAATTATTTCGATAATGTCGCGGTGTATGAATTGAGTTTTAGTACCATCAATACTAACGACGCTCTTTGCCGGTATTTTGTCTAAAATGTTTAAGACAGAAGCTTTGTTTAAAAAAGTAACATCTTCTGACAATTCAATACTATAAGTTCCTTTCTCATTTTCGTTAGAGTGTTTTAAAAAATAAGGAACCTTATAGTTGTTTCTTAAGATGATAAATATAGCAACAACAATACCAAGCCCAATACCTATCAATAAATCTGTAAACACAATTCCTGAGATGGTAATGATAAAAGGCACAAATTGGTCGAGTCCTTCTTGATACATTTTTTTAAAAGTAGTAGGATTTGCAAGCTTATACCCCACGATTAATAGAATGGCGGCTAAAGTTGCTAAGGGTATTTTATTTAGTAGCGATGGGATTAATATGATACTAATAAGCAACAATATCCCATGGAATATAGTTGAGGTTCTAGTCTGTCCACCTGCTTGTTGATTCGCAGAACTACGAACAATTACTTGTGTTACGGGTAGGCCACCAATAAAACCTGCACACATGTTTCCAATACCCTGTGCAATTAGCTCTCTGTTGGTAGGAGTGATTCTTTTTTTAGGGTCTTGTTTGTCTGAGGCCTCAACGCAAAGCAATGTTTCTAGGCTTGCAACTATAGCAATCACAATAGCTGTTTTGTATACGGCTATTGAAGTTAATCCATCTTTAAAATTGGGAAATGTAAAATTATTTAGGAATTCTTGAGTAGAGCTAGCCGAAGGAATTTTCACCAGAAATTCATCACCAATTGGAAAGACAAAAAGCTGTAACAATACCCCTGTTGTAACAGCTAGTAAGGCTCCTGGAAGGATAGCCAAAAAACCAATCTTTTGAATAAATTTAGTTTGCCATAGGAGGAGTATTCCCAAAGATATAGCCGTAATGATGGCTATGTTTATTGTGATACCATTTGTGATGCCTTCAAAATCTGAAGTTCCCAAAGCATTCGGTATTTGTTTGTAAAAAATTAGTATTCCAATACCTGCTAGCATTCCCTTGATAACCGAAGAAGGGAAATAATAAGCAACAATCCCTGCTTTTAAAACCCCCATGATCAGCTGAATCAATCCAGCAATAATCACACTAACTAAAAAAATCTCAAAACTTCCTAAGTCCGAAATTGCGTTCAATACAATGACAGCCAAACCTGCAGCTGGACCACTGACGCCTAATGCAGATTTACTGATACTACCCACAACAATACCACCAATAATACCACTAATTAGTCCTGAGTATAAAGGGGCGCCCGATGCTAGTGCAATTCCTAAACAAAGTGGAAGTGCAACTAGAAATACAACAATACTTGCGGGGAAATCTTTTGAGATGTTTTTTTTGAAATTTAGTAAGCTCATTTGGTGTTTTTTGAAAATTAAATATTTAAGCGTTAACGATTAGATACACATATGTTGTTTAGGTATCGCTTAGATTGATTAGTTGTTATAGGTTTATATTTTAGTTCGTCTAGAAAGCTCTGGAGGAGGGGTGTGAGGCTTAGAATAAGGGAACGATATTTTTAAAGGTGTGTAACAAAAATAGTTGAATCGTATATGGTTTAGATTTTCTGAGTATTGTTCTTCAGTATGGTTGTTTTTTGCAAACAATTCAGCTTCAATACTTATTTCTTTTTCGTCTGCTTTTTCCTCATGTGGTTCTAGTGAAGCCTTTTTTTCTGTATCTGTTAGGGGGAGAGATATTTTGATACAAGGAGTAAATACCATACAAAAAACCATAGTGATCATCACTAAAACATAGTAAGGTTTTATTTTGGTAGTATTTTGCATCTTTTTCAAAAATTTTATCTAATATAATCAAATCCTGTATAAGATCTTAAAATCTCAGGTATTTTAATTCCATCTTCGGTTTGATTGTTCTCTAATATAGCAGCTAAAACTCTAGGCAATGCTAAAGAACTACCATTTAAAGTATGTGCCAGTTGACTTTTACCTTCTTTGTTTTTGTAACGAAGTTTTAGCCTATTTGCTTGGAATGTTTCAAAATTGGATACAGAACTGACTTCTAACCATCGGTCTTGTGCAGCAGAAAAAACCTCAAAATCGTAGGTTAGACAAGCGGTAAAACCTAAATCACCTCCACATAAATTTACAACGCGATATGGTAGGTTTAATTCTTTTAAAATTTCTTTTACATGGTCTACCATACCTTCCAATGCTTCTGAAGATTTTTCAGGATGTTCTATTCTAACAATTTCTACTTTGTCAAATTGGTGTAACCTGTTCAAGCCACGGACATGAGCTCCATAAGATCCTGCTTCTCTTCTAAAACAGGGAGTGTATCCTGTTAAGCAGATCGGAAACATTTCTTCCTTTAAAAGTTCGTCTCTAAAAATATTTGTCAAGGGTATTTCCCCAGTCGGAATAAGATATAAATCATCAATAGTTGCATGATACATTTGCCCTTCCTTATCAGGGAGTTGTCCAGTACCCATTCCAGAGGCTTCGTTTACAAGATGTGGGACTTGAGTTTCCTCGTATCCTGCAGCAGTATTTTTATCAAGAAAATAGTTGATTAAAGCTCGTTGTAGTCTGGCACCTTTCCCTCTGTAAACAGGAAAACCAGCTCCAGTTATTTTGTTTCCTAATTCAAAGTCAATCAGATTGTATTTTTTTGCCAGTTCCCAATGAGGTAGCGCGTTTTTATGAAGAGATGGTCTGTCACCTTCTTCAAAAACAGTTTCGTTGTCTTCTTCAGAAGATCCTGAGGGAACCCTCGTGTTGGGGATGTTAGGGATGGTGTATAAAAGATCCAAAAGGGTGTCTTCAGTTTTGTTGAATTGTTCTTGAAGTTCTTTAGCGCTAACTTTTAACTGCGCAGATTTTTCTTTTAGGACGTTTGCTTTTTGCGCTTCACCAGATTTGTAAAGTGATCCGATTTCTTTGTTTAGAAAATTAGACTCTGCCAATGTAGTATCTAGTTTGACTTGTATACTTCTTTTTAACTCATCAGTAGCAAGCACTTTATCTATAATAGCTTCTGCGTTTTTATAGCTACGTTTGGCTAAACCTGCCAAGACATATTCTTTGTTTTCTCTGATAAAAGGGATTTGTAACATACCGATATTTAATATTTAGAACAAAGTTAAACTTTCCATTAAAACTACAGTCATAATCTACGGTTTAAGATGTTTGGTTGGGTGATATAGATGCTAACAGACTAAGGGTGTCTGCCTTGTCTTTTTCTAGTTGTTTTTGAAGTGCGTTGATCGAATCAAATTTTTCTTCCGCTCTTAAAAAATGTAAAAATTCAATTTTTAGCACCTCTCCATAGATATCATTGTCAAAATCAAAAAGGTGGACTTCAATCGTTTTGTCTTTTCCATTTACTGTGGGTCTATTCCCAATATTCAGCATTCCCTGGTAGTGATTGCTTTCGTGTGTTGCTTTGATTGCGTAGGCACCATTTTTTGGAATTAGTTTATAAGCTTGTGAGATCTCGATATTTGCTGTAGGAAAGCCGATTGTGCTTCCCAATTGTTTACCTTTGACGACTGTCCCTTGTATGAAATAAGGAACGGTTAAAAATTCATGTGCCGTTTCTGGGTCCCCTGACTTTAGAGCATTTCTTATTTTCGTAGAACTGACGGCAACATTATTAATATCTTGAGCTTTTATCTCTTTGATGTCAAATTCGAAAGTGTGACTGTATTCTTTTAATTGTTCAAAATCTCCTTCTCTATTTTTACCAAATCGGTGGTCATAACCAATCACAAGGGTTTTAACATTTAATTGATGGATCAAGACATCTCTTACAAAGTCGAATGCACTTAAATTGGAGAATTCTTTGTCAAAGGGATGTATGACCAAGTAGTCTAATTCTGTTTTGGATAAAATCTCTATTCGTTCTTCAATTGTATTGATAAGTTTGATCGCATTATCAGCTTGAATCACCATTCTAGGATGAGGAAAAAAGGAAAGCAACACAGACTTGAGATTCTTCTCTTTAGATTCAGAAATGAGTTGATCTAGAATCTCTCTATGTCCTATATGTACACCGTCAAAAGTTCCTATAGTAACAACTGTGTTGATGTTTTTTGGAAATTGTCGATAGTTGTGAATTACTTGCAAATTCGAAATATTTATCGGCAAATTTAAGAATACTATTTTAAAATTAACACGGTAGAAAAGAATATTAAGAGTCTCAAAAAAAATAAATATTTTATTTTTTGTAATTTACCGCCGTAAAAAACTATAACTATTATGAAAACAAACTATTTATTCTATTTTTTGATGCTTTTTAGCGTTAGCTTTTATGCACAGCAAACGATCCATGTAGAAGGGGTTGTCATAGAAAATCAAAACGAAAAACCAATATTAACCGCAACGATAACCGTGGTTGGGTCTTCTGAATTTGTCATGACAGATATGAAGGGAAATTTTGTGTTGGATACAAAAACAAAACTTCCAGTTGAAATTATGGTGAGTGCGATGGGGTTTGAAGATTTTAAGTATATCGTAACCCGCCAAGAGGAAAAGGTCATCGTTAAGTTAAAAGAAGAGTTCACTAGTTTAGATGCTATTGTGATTTCTGCGTCAAGAACACCAGAAAGTGTTTTTGAATCTCCAGTATCAATTGAGCGTATAGGAACCAAGCAGATTGAGAATACGACCGCAGCTACTTTTTACGATGGTTTAGAGAACTTAAAAGGGGTTGATGTAAATACCAGTAGTTTGACATTTAAGTCTATCAATACACGTGGTTTTGCCTCTTTTGCAAATACTCGTTTTGTTCAACTCGTTGATGGGATGGACAACTCATCACCAGGATTGAATTTTCCATTAGGTAATTTAATAGGGTTGAATGAGTTAGATGTGCAATCTGTAGAGTTATTGCCTGGAGCTTCTTCTGCGTTGTATGGTGCAAATGCGTTTAATGGAATTTTATTTATGCGTAGCAAAAGCCCTTTCAGCCAAGAAGGAGTTAGTGTTTATGGTAAAGCAGGAGTTACCTCTTCTGAAAATGCTGGGACCAATGAATTTGTTGATGTGGGAGTAAGAGTCGCTAAAAAAATAACTGATCAATTTGCTGTGAAGTTCACCACTTCCTTGTTAAAAGCTACAGATTGGTTTGCAACAGATACTAGAAATATCGATAGTGATGGGAAAATAATTAATGGATCTAGAGAAGGTACATTAGACTACAATGGTATGAATGTATATGGAGATGAGGTGAGTACTGAATTACCAGGAATTGGGATGGTTTCAAGGACAGGATACAGTGAGCAAAGTTTGATCAATCCTGATACCGATAGTTTTAGAGCATCATTATCAATGCATTGGAGACCATTTAAGGGTGATGATGATACTGAAATTGTTTACAGCAGTAAGTTTGGAACTGGGAATACGATTTATCAAGGTGCTAGTAGGTATGCAATGAGAAATTTTGTAATGCACCAACATAAATTAGAGTTGCAATCTAAGCATTTAATGTTACGAACTTATGTGACTGCTGAGGATGCTGGAGATTCATATGACATCCGATTTGCAGGAATTAACGTCAACAATGTGAGTAAAGACAATACTACTTGGTTTACAGAATATGGAGATGCTTTTGCAGGTCTTGTGCCAGGGGTTACTCCAGGAAATGATCGTTCAGCAAGAGCTTTTGCAGATAGAGATATGTTTATTCCAGGTAGCCCAGCGTTTGCTGCTGCTTTTGATCAAGTAATTTCTGATCCAGATTTAACATCAGGAGCTAAGTTTGTAGATGCATCCAGATTGTATCATACAGATATTAATTATAATTTCCATGAATTGATTGAATTTGCTGAAGTTCAAGTTGGAGGTTCTGCAAGAAGATATGTATTGAATTCTGACGGTACTATTTTTACGGATCCCTCTGATGGAACCATTTCTTATGATGAATTTGGAATTTACACGCAATTACAGAAAAAACTATTGCAAGACCGATTGAAATTAACGGGGTCGATTCGTTATGATAAAGCACAAAATTTTGATGGAAACTTTTCCCCTCGATTATCGGTTACTTTTAGTCCAGATGAGCAGAAGAAACATAATTTTAGAGCTTCTTTTCAAACAGGATTTAGAAATCCAACGACTCAAGATCAGTATATTGGGTTGAATTTGGGGAATGCTATATTAATTGGTTCTGCTCCTGATAATTTAGAGCGTTATCAACTCCAAGTACAAAACAGTCCAAAAGCACAAGACCTTGGTCTTGGAGCAACTGCAAATTTCACAGGTACTCTAGCCTATGAAAATTCATTTACATTGAACTCTTTGCAGAAGTTTTCTCAAACCCAAAACCCTCTAGATTTAAAGGCTGCAGACACAAAATTGGTTAAGCCAGAGCAGGTTACTTCTTATGAAGTTGGATATAGAGGTAAGATTGGGAAAAAAACAATTGTGGATTTGAGTGGTTATTACAATCAGTACACAGATTTTATTTCTGTAAAAACAGTTGTAACTCCAAATTATGGTGAAAATAACCTATCAGATATACATCCAGTTGCACAAATGCCAAACGCAATCATAGCCATTGCTAATGCGGATTATACTGCTGCTAGAGTTTATACTAATACGGATGCCAACATAGCTTCTTATGGGTTAAACCTTGGGTTAGAATCAAAAATATTTGGAGATTATGACTTTGGTGTAAACTATAGTTATGCAAAGCAAGATTTTGATCAGTCTCAAGATCCAGATTTTGAAACTAGTTTTAATACACCAGAACACAAGGTAAAATTTTCTTTTGGAAATACTGATGTTTACAAAGGATTGGGATTCGGTCTTAATGCTCGATGGCAGGATGCTTACTATTGGGAATCCACATTTGTTGATGGAAATATTGAGGCAAGAACACTGCTAGATGTTCAAGTGATGTATGACATTAAAAATTGGAATTCAAGCCTCAAGATTGGTGGAGCCAATATCTTAGGAGAGGAGTATGAAGCTGCCCCAGGAGCAGGTACAATTGGTTCTCAATTCTATGGATCATGGACTTATACGTTCTAGAGAATGTTAATTATCATTTAAATTGCGAAAGCAATTTAAATGATAATTAAAAAAGACCTCTATTTTTTTATAAAATGAGTTGTAGGCATTGATAAAAAAATTATCTTTGCACTCGATTAATTCAAACAATTTGAATTGAGATATAACTAGAAATTAAATTCTTTTAATAGTATAAAAATGTCTAAAACAACAGGAAAAATCGCACAAATTATTGGACCAGTAATTGATGTTGCTTTCGAAACTGGGACTGAGCTTCCAAAAATTTACGATTCTTTATTGATCAATAGATCTAACGGCGCTACTTTGGTCTTAGAAGTAGAACAGCATATAGGAGAGGGTACAGTAAGATGTATTGCAATGGATTCTTCTGATGGATTGTCAAGAGGACAAGAAGTAGTGGTAACAGGAGTGCCGATTAAAGTACCTGTTGGAGACAATATATATGGGCGTTTATTTAACGTAAGTGGTGAGCCTATTGATGGTTTGCCAGTATTGCCAACAGATGGAGAGCATGGTTTGCCTATTCACCGTTCGGCACCTAAATTTGAAGATTTATCTGTTTCAACAGAAGTTTTATTTACTGGTATCAAAGTTATTGACTTAATTGAACCTTATGCAAAAGGAGGTAAGATTGGTTTGTTTGGAGGTGCTGGAGTTGGTAAAACTGTATTGATTCAAGAGTTGATTAACAACATCGCAAAAGGTCATGGTGGTTTATCTGTGTTTGCTGGAGTTGGAGAAAGAACTCGTGAAGGAAACGACCTAATGCGAGAAATGATTGAAGCTGGAATTATCTCTTACGGAGAAGCATTTGAGCATTCAATGGAGCAAGGGGGTTGGGATCTTGAAAAGATCGATCAAGAGAAAATGAAAGAATCAAAAGTAACATTTGTGTTCGGGCAGATGAATGAGCCACCAGGTGCACGTGCTCGTGTAGCTTTGTCAGGTTTGACTATCGCTGAATACTTCCGTGACGGAGCTGGACAAGGTGAAGGTCATGGTAAGGATGTTCTATTCTTCGTTGATAATATTTTCCGTTTTACACAAGCGGGTTCTGAGGTTTCTGCCTTGTTAGGACGTATGCCATCAGCAGTAGGGTACCAACCAACATTAGCAACTGAAATGGGTGCGATGCAAGAGCGAATTACTTCTACTAAAACGGGTTCTATTACTTCTGTACAAGCGGTTTATGTACCTGCGGATGATTTAACTGACCCTGCACCGGCGACTACATTTGCTCACTTAGATGCAACAACTGTATTATCTCGTAAGATTGCTGAATTGGGAATCTACCCAGCGGTTGATCCATTGGATTCAACATCTAGGATTCTTACAGCTGATATTTTAGGAAAAGAGCATTACGATTGTGCACAAAATGTAAAAGAGTTACTACAACGCTATAAAGAGTTACAAGATATCATTGCTATTTTAGGAATGGAAGAATTGTCGGAAGAAGATAAGTTAGTTGTACACAGAGCACGAAGAGCACAACGTTTCTTGTCTCAGCCTTTCCATGTTGCTGAACAATTTACAGGTATCCCTGGAGTATTGGTTGATGTTAAAGATACAATCAAAGGGTTCAATATGATTATGAATGGAGAATTAGATAAATACCCAGAAGCTGCTTTCAACTTGAAAGGATCTATCCAAGATGCGATTGATGCTGGAGAAAAAATGTTAGCGGAAGGATAAACTAATCATTAGTTCACTAGTATCCAATTGGTTTTATTATTGGGTGCTACATACTGAAAACTAAAATAATATGTATTTAGAAATAGTATCACCAGAAGCCGTTTTGTTTTCTTCAACAGTTGATTCAGTTACAGTTCCTGGAGCACAGGGAGAATTTCAGATGTTGAATAATCACGCCCCTATAGTTTCTGTTTTAGAAAAGGGGATAGTTAAAATTAACGTTCACACCCAAGAAGACTTAGCTTTGGATAAATTGGCAAGCGGTATCGAATCTCATGCAGATGATGACAAGGTCCTAATTTTAAAGATCAAAAGTGGAACAATTGAAATGAAAGATAATAAGGTGATTATCCTTGCAGATTAATTTTCCAATCAAATAAATACAAAACGCTATCTAATTCTAGATAGCGTTTTTTATTTTTGTATCATGCGTGAATTTCCCCAATCATTAAAACAGAAACTTCAGATAAGACAGGCAGATAATGCCTTTAGGTTTTTACAAGTTGAAGACCCCACACTTGTAGATTTTTATTCAAATGATTATTTGGGCTTTGCAAAATCTCTTTCTATATCAGAGTTAACTTCTAATATTTTACAAGTTTATGAAGTTCAAAATGGGAGTACAGGTTCTAGGCTAATATCGGGAACCCACGATTTGCATTTGTCAGTAGAGCAAGAATTGGCAATATTCCATAAGGCAGATTCGGGTCTGTTATACAACTCTGGATATGATGCGAACCTGGGTTTGTTTTCTGCAATTCTACAGAAAAACGATGTTTTGCTTTTTGATGAACTGATTCATGCGTCGGTACGAGACGGTATTCGACTAAGTTCTGCCAAGAATTATAAGTTCCAACACAATAACATTACTGACTTAGAAACTAAAATTATTCGTTTTAAATCTCTGGATAGAAATATGTATGTGGTGATTGAAGCTGTGTATTCTATGGATGGAGATAACGCTCCTTTACAAGAAATAGCATCTTTATGTGAAAAACATCAAGTTTATTTAATTGTTGATGAAGCTCATTCAGGCGGTGTATTTGGAGATCATGGTGAGGGTTTGGTTTGTGAATTAGGGTTGTCTTCTATGATTTTTGCTAGGATAAATACCTTTGGAAAAGCATTAGGTTGCCATGGAGCTATTGTTTTTGGTTCTAATGAGTTGAGAGATTATTTGATTAATTTCTCAAGGTCTTTTATCTATACAACAGCAATTCCATTGCATACAGTAGCAACCATAAAAGCTGCCTTTGTAGAATTGAGTAAGGGGAAAGCTAGTCATTTATTAAAAGAGAATATATCTCATTTTAAAAATCAATTGGTATTCTCTAATTTATCTAAATTTTTTATAGATAGCTCAAGTGCCATTCAGTGTTTTATGATTTCAGGAAATGATCACGTTAAAACAGTAGCCTCAGAAATTCAAGAAAAAGGTTTTTTGGTAAAACCAATTATGTCTCCTACAGTTCCCAAGGGACAAGAACGATTGAGGATTTGTCTTCATGCTCACAATTCCAAACAACAAATTAACGATTTAGTTCTTTTATTAACTACTTTTATTTAAGTCGTTGTAATCTATAAGCTTATGCCAAAAAAAATTTTCATCACAGGTATTTCAACAGAGGTCGGAAAAACATTAGTTTCAGCCATATGTGTAGAGGCTTTAAAAGCAGATTATTGGAAGCCTATTCAGGCTGGAGAATTGTCGTTTTCAGATGCTGATAGGGTAAAGGCTTTGGTTTCCAATTCCCAAACTAATATTCACGAGATAACATATGGGTTAACAACTCCAATGAGTCCACATGCCGCAGCTGATATCGATGGAGTTCTAGTAAAGACTTCAAACTTAAATGTTCCAACCACCGAAAACAGAATAGTGATTGAAGGTGCAGGAGGGGTTTTAGTACCGGTCAATCACCATGAGACAATTCTAGATATAATCCCCAAAGAAGCTCTGGTGGTCGTGGTTTCTAGACATTATTTGGGAAGTATCAATCATACATTATTGACTTTGGAACTGATCAAGCGAAGAGGATTTGAGCCTGTTTTGATTTTTAGTGGAAATGAACACCCAACAACTGAGGAGATTATTAAGAAAATGTCTGGAGTCAAAGTCATCGGCAGGGTAGATCAAGAGGAAATAATAGATAAGGTAGTGGTGAGGAAGTATGCAGATTTATTCAAAGAAAAATTAGAACATGAACTTAAATAAAAGAGACCAAAAACATTTGTGGCATCCTTTGACTCAACACAAAATGACTCCTGAGCATTTAGGTATTGTAAGGACAGAGGGTGTTTTTTTATACGATGAAGAAGGCAATAAGTACATAGATGCTATTTCTTCATGGTACACATCTGTTTACGGGCATTGTCATCCACATATAGTAAAGAATGTGGTTGATCAAGCTTCTACAATGGATCAAGTTGTCTTTGCCGGTTTTACACATCCAGCAGCAGTTGAAATGTCTGAAAAGTTGATGAAAATTTTACCAGACAATCAACAAAAAATATTTTTTTCGGACAATGGCTCGACGACCGTAGATATTGCTATTAAAATGAGTTTACAATATCATTTTAATCAAAACAGGAAAAAATTAAGGATTATTGCTTTTGAAAATGCTTTTCACGGAGATACTTTTGGGGCTATGTCAGTATCAGGACTTGAGGTGTACAACGGGCCATTTGAAGATGTAGTCTTTGGTGTAGATAGAATCCCTGTTCCGAATGATGAAAATATCCTTGAGGTTCTGAAAGTTTTTGAAGAAATGATGGTTTCAGGTGAGGTCGCCTGTTTTGTTTTTGAGCCTCTAATCCAAGGCGCAAACTGTATGCAAATGCACAAGGCAGTGCATTTGGATAAGATGATTGCCTTGGCTCAACAAAATGACGTAATTTGTGTGGCTGATGAAGTGATGACTGGTTTTGGGAAAACAGGAACTTATTTTGCTTCAGACAGGTTGGAAAATAAGCCAGATATATTATGCTTGTCAAAAGCTTTAACAGGGGGAATGGTAGCTATGGGGCTAACCACCTGTACAGAAAAAATTTATAGTGCTTTTTATGCGGATCATATTAGCAAAGGTTTTTTTCACGGGCATACTTATTCAGCAAACCCTATTGCCTGTGCGGCGGTAAAAGCTAGTGTAGACTTGTTGCAGTCAGATGAAATTCAGCAAGGAATTCAACGAATCCAAAAAGGGCATCAACAGTTTTCAAAAAGCCTACAAGATCACCCAAAAGTAAAAGAAATTAGAACTCTAGGCGTGGTTTTAGCAGTAGATTTAGATTTAGACATTGATCGTTATGGAAAAGATAGGAATGCTATTTTTGAGTACTTTATGGCTAGAGGAATCTTTTTGAGGCCTTTAGGGAATACGCTTTATATTGTACCACCCTATGTCATAAAAAGTGAAGAATTGTCCTTTATTTACAATGAAATGATGCTTTATATACAAGACTTATAATTTTTTACAGAACAATACAATTTGATGATTGTTGAGATCAGTAGTGAAAAATAAATAAACATCTCCTCCTTCTTTGATTCCAGTTTTTTTGCGAATCATTGCTACGGTTTCTTTGAAATTACGTGTCGTTATGTTTGCTTTTTTATTTGGTAGCAGTTTTGTTATTTTCTTTTTGTTGTAAGGAAGGGTGTGCAAAATTTCAAAAGCCCTTCCTGGAAACTCTTTGTATTGATTGGAAGTATAAAGATGTGAGTGTTGGTGCAATTTGTCTAGTTTGTACTGATGTGCAACAGCAGAAAATCCCCCGGATTTTAAAATGGCACTGTTGGGTTCATATAAATATTTTAAAGGAGGGGAGAGTGTGTAATTATAATCTTGTTGATAGCTAAAAGTTAAGGGTTCAATTTTTTTTGAAAGATGTGTTGCTTTAACTGTGATTTCCCCATTGTAACCTTTTTCTATAAAAACCAGTATCTCTTTAACCTCATTGTTTACAGCTACAATATGAATTTCTTTTACAAATTCTAATTCTTGAACACAGCTTGTAATATCCATCAGAGGGGAGATTTTAAGGAGTATATGATTGCTTTTATCTAACAAGTCCAATAGATGTTGTGGTACGTTTGGCAAACAATCTTTTAACATGAATACTTTTCCTTTCTTGTCGTTTCTTCGTGAAGGGTCAATGTATATCCAATCATAGCAGTTGTCATTTTTTAGAACATAATCAATTCCATTTCCTTCAACCAAATCAATATTATGAACTCCCAATTCTTTTAAATTATGGCTAACAATTTTTGATAGGCCTACGTTTAGTTCACAATGTGTAACTTTTTTGAACTGTTTAGAAAACGCAATATCATCTACTCCAAATCCTCCAGTAAGATCAATAATGGACTCTCCTTTGATTAGGTGACTTTTATGCCGTGCTGTAAACTCCGACGATGTTTGTTCAATGTTTATTTTGCTTGGATAGTAAATGTTACTTGCATGAAACCAACTAGGTAGTTTTTTTTCACATTTCCTTTTGGCTTCTATTTGACCGATTAATTCCTGTATATTGATATCCTTAAAAGGACTCCCTTTCAGTGCTAATTTGTGTACATCTGATTTTAGATTGTGTTGTACAAAATCTTGAACCTGTTTCTGTAGAATAATTTCGTTCAAATTAAAAATCTTTGGTCAGTAGTTTGATGGCCTTGTACTTGTTAAAAAATTCTTTAGCAATCACTTTTATTGCTGTGTATGCTGGAATAGAAATGACCATACCCAAAACACCAAACAAGTTACCAAAGACGAGTATAACAATAAAAATTTCTAAGGGATGTGATTTTATGCTTCTTGAAAAAATGATTGGTTGGCTTATGAAGTTGTCAATTAGTTGGGCAATTGTATATCCTGCCATGATGTAAAGTGTGTTCGGTAGTATTTCTGTTCTGAAGTCTAAGTCTAGATTGTTTGTCGTCGTTAAAATGAACATAATGACACCCCCCATCATAGGTCCTAAATACGGAATCAGATTGAGTGAAGCACACAAAAAGGCAATGATGATTGGGTTTTCAATTTCAAAAATAGTTAATAATGAAGTATAGATCACAAATAAAATACTGATTTGTATGATCAAGCCGATAAAGTAACGTGATAATAAATCTTTGATTGTTTCTATAGACCTTACCACATGGAGTAAATGTTTTTTAGGGGTCAACACCAGGGTAGCCTTAGAAAGAATCTTAGCCTCTAGCATGAAGAAGAAGGTTATAAATAAAACAGAAAAAAGCCCAATACTAAAAGAGCCTAACTTGCTTAAAATGAAGTTGATTACATTAGGAATGTTTTTTATTCCTGGTAAGAAATCAATGTTCTGTGTTTTCTCTAAAACATCAATATGATTTAATATTAAATAGTCATTTACTTCTTTTCTTAGTTTCTCTATATTTCCCTTAAACTCCTCTGAATTTAGTAAAGCAATATTTTCACTTTGTTTGCTAATCAATGGTGCGAAAAGATTTACAAGAATTACAATAAGTACCGTATAGATTAGGATGGTTGTGATTACTGATAGGCTATTGTTGAATTTGAGTTTTAGTTTAAAAAATCTTATGAATGGCCTTGAAATTAGAGCGAGTATCGCTGAAATAATAATATAAATAATTACGGTTTGTATTTGTAATACAAACCATGTCAATCCAGCAAGTCCAGCAAGTATTGCAATGGTTCTTAAGATTCCGTTACTTATTATTTTTGCAGTCATGATTTTTTAAGTATGTAGATGAATAATTCTCAATTTCTTTGAAAAAACAGGTAAAGTCTTTTTCAAAAATAGCATAATTATCTTTGAGGTCTACAATTGCTTCGTTCATTTTAGAGCGACCCTGAGTTCGAATGTTCATATCATGCATGACTTCCCCTATTCCTTGAAGAGATTTATACTTGTATAGCCAGTTTTGTTTAGACATGTATGGGATTAGGTATTGCGCTTTTTCAGGTAAAATAGCATAATTTTTTTCTAGTAACTGATAGACTTCTTGGCTGAAGTCAAATAAAGAAGTATCAGCATATTGTGACCAGTTTTTAGCTAAGAAATGATCGTAAATAAGATCGATGATGACACCCTTGTAAAGTCTATACTTATCGTCGAGTCTTCTCTTACTTTGTCTAAATATAGGGTGGCTATCTGTAAAAGTATCAATACGTCTGTGCATTTTAATGCCAAACTGTATGTCTTTTGAAAAATGATCAAATTTATTTCCTTTGATTGTGTCTGCTATGAAATTACCAATGATAATTTCTTTATTAGAACCTGCTAAATAAAGATGGGCTAGGAAATTCATAGATTTTGTCTCTTTTAAATCATGTAAAAAGGCGTTTCACATTGGTGTGAAACGCCTTTTTTATATAGTCGAGTTAGAATTAATTACTTAACATTACTGGCATAACTAGCATTGTAATCTCTTCTCCTTCTTCAGTACCATCGGCCGGAGTTAAGATTCCTGCTCTATTGGGTAATGACATTTCTAACTGTATATGATCTGATGATAAATTATTTAGCATCTCAGTTAAGAATCGTGAGTTGAACCCAATTTCTAGATCATCACCTTGATATTCACACAACAAACGCTCTTTGGCTTTGTTTGAAAAATCAATATCCTCAGCAGAAATGTTTAGTTCTGTTCCTGCCATTTTTAAACGAATTTGGTGTGTGGTTTTGCTTGAGAAAATAGACACACGCTTGGTAGAGTTTAGAAAAGAACCTCTAGAGATCGTTAATTTATTTGGGTTTTCCTTAGGAATTACTGCATTGTAATTTGGGTATTTACCATCAATTAGCCTACAGGTCAACGCAACATTATCAAAAGTAAATTTTGCATTTGCTTCATTGTATGTAATGGATACTTCAGCATCTGAAGTTGCCAAAATTCCTTTTAGTATGTTCAGGGGCTTTTTAGGCATGATAAATTCTGCTGCTTCTTCTGCTCTTACATCTTTTCGTGTATACTTTACAAGTTTATGAGCATCGGTAGCTACAAAAGTTAAGCTTTCTGTGCCAAATTGAAAGAAAACACCGCTCATTACGGGTCTTAAATCATCATTACCCGTCGCAAAAATTGTTTTGGAAATAGCATTGGCCAATACGTTTGCCGGTACTATAGTCGTGTTAGGGTTTTCTAATGAAACTTCTTTGGGGAAATCACTTCCTTCAAAAAAGGGCATTCCATAGTTCCCTTGTTCAGAGGTAATTTCTACTTTATTATTTCCTTCTATTTTGAAAGTTAGCGGTTGGTTAGGAAGTGTTTTTAGGGTGTCTAATAATATTCTTGAAGGTACTGCAATGGATCCTTCATTGTCAGACTGGACTTCTATACTAGTGGACATAGTAGTTTCTAGGTCTGAAGCAGATATTTTCAGTTCGTTTTCACTTAAATCGAATAAAAAATTATCTAAAATAGGCAAAGTACTACTAGTGCTAATTACTCCACTTAATACTTGTAATTGTTTTAATAGTTGTGAACTTGATACTATAAATTTCATAGAGTTACGTTGTGTGATATTGCGTTATACGTGAAAGCTAATATAGGTCTAAAACTCAATGTTTCCAATAAATGTTTTAAACATAATTTAGCAAAGTGTTGATAACCTATTATAAATATTTACGCTTTCGGACATAGAAATTTATGAGCCCAAAAACACCAAGAATAGCAGTAGGCAGCAACAAGTTGATCCATTGCCATTTTAATTTTTCTTCAAAGGCTTTGGGTTTATTGATCTTGTCAATGATAACTTTTTTAGTCCGTAATTGAATGAGTCCATTATCATTTAACAAATAATTAACAGCATTCATTAAGAATTGTTTGTTATTGTAAAATTGTTGATTCCATTTGTCAAGTCCTAATGCCAAAGGTTGTCCTTTAGCAATGTCATTACTGCTGATGTCTCCATCTGCAATCACAATCATTTTATTTTTTTTTCCGCTTGGTGTAAACTTTGTTTTGTAGGGTTTGATCCTGTTTTTATATGCTGAATCGAAGTTTCCTTCAATTAGGACACCAAGAATTTTAGAGCCCTCACTATAGGTTTCCATATCTTTTGTTTCACCAATACTTGCTAAGTCCACAAAATTAGGAACTTTTAAAATTTTGGTTAAGTTAGAAGTTTCTAGCAAAGGTGTTTTTTTTAGGGCAGAATTCAAAGTATCTATACTACTTACAAACTCTAATTTTATTTCACCAATGTTTTTGCTGATTACATGTTTGTTATTGCTCTTTATTAGCGGGTAATAGTCCCATAAGAATTGATCAAATTGAGTATTGTTTCCTACTTTACCCGTCGCTAGTGTAATGTTGGTTGCATATAAATCTCTTACTAGGTGTTTTTGAATACGGATACCATAATTAAAAAGATAATCCGTCAAATTTAAATCTCGTTGATAAGCCAGAAGCTTTCCATTTTGCATCAAACTATCTTTAGGAGTATGTACCATATCCAGAAGCCAAATAGACTTTCCTCCACTCATGGTGTACTGGTCTAAAGTGAATTTTTCTTTTTCAGTAAATGCCTCGGTAGGTTTACTGATAATAATAAGATCGTACTCTTTTAACTTTTGCAAAGTTGTTTGTGGGTGATCAGAAATAGAATCTAAGGTGAAAGGCGCGAGGTGATAGTTTTTTCCAAGAGTTCTTAGCCAGTCATACTGATAAATATCTTGCAATTCCCCATTACCTTTGAGTATCGCAATTTTTTGTTTTTTGTTTGCAGTCACGCTTTGGATTCCATCAGCGAAAGCAAATTCTAGATTCTGAATAGCATTTTCTATCTGACTTTCTTGGTTTTCAAAGTATGAACTCTTTAACAGGTTGATCAGTGTCCTTTTTTTTCCGCTTCTTACTATGGCGTAAGGAAAAATAGAGCTTTCAGAAATTTTTCCATCTTCTTGAATGGTTAATCTACTTGGATTAAGCCCTTGTTGAGCTAACGTTTCTTCTTTTCCTTTTGGATTGACCATCGTAAAAGAAATTCTGTTGTTTTTAGTAGCTAACTCTTCTAAGAAGTAAGAAGTTTCTTTACTAAGCTTTTCAAAGTCAAAAGGGAGATTTCCTGATAAATAAACAGAAATATGAACATCTTTGTTCAAAGTTTTCAGAAGGTTTACGGTTGGTTTTGAGATGGAATAACGTTTGTCTTTGGTCATGTCCCATCGATAATGTATTTTATGACCAATAAAGTTTACTGCCAGTAGTAAAACAGTAATATACAAGATATGTTTGGTGCTTTTAGACATGGTCTAGTTTTATTTTAGTCCATACTAAAAATGCTAAGGTCAAAGAGATGAAGTATATGAGGTCTGTTGAATCTATTACACCGCGTGTCATTCCCTCAAAATGGGGTGTGATTCCAAAATTTCCCCATCCGGAAGAAGTAATTTCGGATACGTTTTCTATTGCAGTAAACCCAAAATAGAGTGTAAAATTAATGATGGTACTAAGAATAAATGCGCTCACGTTGTTTAGCATCACGATAGAGCTAAAGAGTCCAATGCCAATATAAGTCGAAGCCAATAAGGCCAATCCAAAATAGGAGGTTAAGGTACTGCCTAAGTCTATATTTCCAATAGGGTTTCCTAGTTGGTAGGTGGAATAAACAAATACTAGTGATGGAGTTAAGGTGATAAAAATGACCACCATAAAAGCCCAAAATTTTGCCAATACGATATGAGTATGTGACACAGGCAGCGTTTTAAGGATTTCTATAGTTCCGTTGTTGTATTCGTCAGCAAAACTTTTCATTGTCATTGCAGGAATTAAAACAGCTAAAATCCAAGAACTATTACTAAAAAAAGCATTGATATCAGCGAATCCGCTATAGAACACATTGCTAGAGCCTTTGAACACCCAAAGCATTAGTCCGTTGAGTAGCAAGAATGAAATCACTAGCAGATAGCCAACAGGGTTGCTGAAAAAAGATTGGATTTCTTTATTAAAAATGGCTTTCATCAATTGTGATTTTTTCAAATTCTATACCTATCGTACTTCTGTAGCCAAGTCCTAACAAGGTAGACGCGCCACCAACAGTTTCCAGATTACTTTTGTAAAGTGCAATTTCTAAATAGTTGCCGGAGTTGAACAGCGCTAACTTATTTCCGGCTAGATTTCGTTCGTTTATAGGTTGAGAAAAGTTTACGATGTCACTGTACTTGTTAAGTATTTTTTTGAAGTTGTAATTGCCAGCTGATAAAGTGAAAGATCTTCCTTTGCCAACTCTATTGAATAGCTCTTTGGTGATGTTAGAGATAACATTTCCATAATTGTCAATATAAATAACAGAACCAATGATTTTGCTTTCAGATACAATCTGTGGTTGTAGCTCAACCACTTTGGTGATTTTATCTAACGGACGTCCTATAACATCTAGTGTTCCACCACGTGCGATGTGACAAGCCACATTTACAAATACATCTAGTACAGAAAAACTACTTTCAATCCTATTATGAATATTAATTTCCACAATTTTTGTAGGGTTGATTTCGGAGGCAATCATAGATATGATTCCGTTATCTGGGCAAACAAAATAGTGATCGTCTAGCTGAAGCGCAATGTGTTTGTTGTCAGGAGTCATTTCAGAATCTACCCCGATAATATGAATTGTCCCTTTAGGAAAATTCTTGTATGCGTTTTTTAGGATATAAGCAGTTTCTGTTATGTTGAATGGCGAAATCTGATGGGAAATATCAACGACCCTAGTTTCGGGCAGTAGGGTAAATATGGCTCCTTTTACAGCAGAAACAAAATGATCTTTTATGCCAAAGTCTGTTGTTAAGGTGATAATTGCCATATATAAAGAGAGCTATTGAAATTTTAATGATAATAATTATGAGCAAATTTAAAGAATTGTAAATGATATTTATGTACTTTGTCAGTGCAATTTATAAACAGATTTTTAGCTTGAACGAACGCCTAATAACCCTAGAAGAAATAAATCCAATAGACTTTTTTGGATCTAACAATACCTACCTAGATTTAATCAAATCGTATTATCCTAAGCTAAAATTAGTTGTTAGGGGAAATACAATAAAAGCATATGGGGAATCCCTTTTGTTGGATGAATTTGAAAAAAGAATTCAGATTTTAGTTAATTACTTGCTCAAATACAATAGTTTAGATGAAACGAGCATAGAGCAATTATTGTTGGCCTCTCAGCATGAGTTGCAAAAAAAACGTGCAAATGATGAGATTTTGGTGCATGGTGTTGGAGGGAATTTTATTAAAGCACAAACAGATAATCAACGAAACATGGTAAAAGCCATGGAAACCAATGATATGTTGTTTGCTGTTGGCCCAGCAGGTACCGGGAAAACATACACAGCTGTCGCTATGGCGGTTAGAGCATTAAAAGAAAAAGAGGTTAAAAAAATAATTTTAACAAGACCTGCAGTAGAGTCTGGAGAGAACTTAGGTTTTTTACCTGGCGACATGAAAGAAAAATTAGATCCCTATATGCAGCCGCTGTATGATGCATTGAGGGACATGATTCCGGCAGAAAGATTAGCTTCTCATATGGAAAAAGGTGTCATACAGATAGCTCCTCTTGCTTTTATGAGAGGTAGGACTTTGGACAATGCATTTGTGATTTTAGATGAAGCTCAAAACACCACACATAGCCAAATGAAAATGTTTTTAACTCGAATGGGGAAAAGAGCAAAGTTTGTTGTAAATGGAGATCCAGGTCAAATAGATTTGCCAAGAAAACAAGTATCCGGATTGAAAGAAGCTCTATTGGCGTTGAAAGATGTCAAAGGAATTGCTCAGGTATTTTTGGATGGTAAGGATGTAATCCGACACCGTTTGGTGAAAGAAATTATTACAGCCTATAAGAGCATAGAGACGGAATAGAGGGTTTAATTTAAAACCTACCAGTAAGCGTCATGCTGAATTTTTAATTTTAGAAACCCTAATTACTTTACAAACTTTGTCTATTTTTGCAATAAATTAAATGATGAAATGAGTCATACAATTAACGATACCAATTTTAGTTTTCCAGGGCAGACAGCCATCTACAAAGGAAAAGTTCGCGAAGTCTATACGGTAGACCAAAAACTAGTGATGGTGGCTTCTGATAGACTTTCTGCTTTTGATGTCATTATGCCAAAGCAAATACCATACAAAGGACAGATTTTAAATCAGATAGCAGCTAAGATGTTAGATGCAACTAAGCATATTTGTCCTAACTGGGTTTTAGGGGTTCCTGATCCAAATGTGACTGTAGGTTATGCATGTGAACCCTTTAAAGTAGAAATGGTAGTTCGCGGATATTGTACTGGACATGCTTGGAGAACTTATAAAAATGGAGAAAGGGTTTTGTGCGGTGTTAAGATGCCAGACGGGATGAAGGAAAATGATAAATTTCCAACGCCTATTATTACACCAACAACAAAGGCAGATCTAGGAGATCATGATGAAGATATTTCTCGTGAGGCTATAATAGCAAATGGAGTGGTTTCAGAAGAAGACTATAAGCAGCTAGAATCATATACGTTAGCTTTGTTCAGAGAAGGTACAGCACTGGCTGCCGAAAGAGGGTTGATATTGGTCGATACCAAATACGAATTTGGAAAAACTGCAGAGGGAAAAATTGTAGTAATTGATGAAATTCACACTCCAGATTCTTCTCGTTATTTTTATAAAGAGGGATACCAAGAGAGACAAGATAAAGGCATTTCTCAAAAGCAATTATCTAAAGAATTTGTTCGTCAGTGGTTGATAGAAAATGGATTTCAAGGAAAGGATGGTCAGCAAATACCAGATTTGACAACAGAGAAAATAGAAGAAATATCAAATAGGTATATAGAGTTGTATGAGCAGATTACAGGAGAGGTTTTTGTGAAAGCTGACATCTCTGATGTACTTGTAAGAATAGAAAATAACGTGAGTTCTTTTTTAGCAAAATAAAGAATTAGACGAATCCCATAAAAAAAGCTCAAGTAAACACTTGAGCTTTTTTTATGGGATTGGTTTGTGATGTTTGTTTACGCAATCAATAAAAACAATGCTTAATTGAGTCAATACTATTGAGATTAATGTTGGTTGTCAAAAAGGGTTTGTCTGTCCAGGTATAACTCGAAAATAATATTTTATCACGAAGATCATCGGTGTATTTAAATGATTATCAGTGTATTAATTTTTCGGCATTGAATTTGATGTGACATTTGTGAGTTTCTATCAGATACTTTACTATCTTAGAGTAAAAGTCAACAGAATTGCATCAAGTATTATGTTAAAACAAAGTCTCAATTTAAAGTTATCTCAAAAATTATCGCCACAACAAATCCAGTTGATGAAGATGATACAGATGCCTACCCAAGCTTTTGAGCAAAAACTAAAACAAGAGATTGAAGAGAATCCAGCGTTAGAGTCTGGGAAAGAACAAGAGGAGGCATTTGAGGATAATTATGATGATTATGCGGATGAAGGTAATGATTCCATCGAAGCAGATGATATTAATATTGATGAGTATTTGAGCGATGACGATATTCCAAGTTACAAATTACAAGCAAATAATTACGCTGCAGATGATGAAGAAAAGGAAGTGCCTTATGCAGGAGGAATTAGCTTTCACCAGTCTTTAATCAATCAATTGAATACTTTTTCTTTGGGTGATGAAGAGTATATTATTGCTGAGTTTTTAGTGGGTAGCATTAATGATAATGGTTATTTAAGGAGAGATTCGATTGATATTGTTGATGATTTGGCTTTTACTCAAAATATTTTTGTAGAGGAGAAAAAAGTGGACGATGTCTTGTATCGTGTCGTACAAAAATTAGAGCCTACAGGTGTTGGAGCAAGAGATTTAAAAGAATGTCTCATTATTCAATTAAAGTCAAAACCATTCACAAGATCAATAGCTTTGGCGATAAGAATGTTGGAATTATCTTTTGATGCTTTTGTAAAAAAACACTATCAAAAATTGCTGACAAAGTATGAGGTTTCTGAAGAAGAACTAAAAGATGCGATTAAAGAAATATCAAAATTAAACCCAAAGCCAGGAGGGGCAGTGGTAGGGAATTCTAAAATAGCAGCACAGGTAGTGCCAGATTTTACCATAAGAATTTCCGAAGGAGAATTAGAATTGTTGTTGAATTCAAGAAATGCTCCAGATTTACATGTTTCAAGGGAGTATAATAATATGCTAAAAGGGTATAAAGAGGCCAAGGTCAAAACCAAATCTCAAAAAGATGCAGTATTATTCATAAAGCAGAAACTAGATTCTGCGAAGTGGTTTATTGATGCCATCAAGCAGCGCCAACAAACATTGATGCTTACTATGAGTACGATCATGAAAATGCAAAAAGAATATTTACTCACAGGTGATGAAGGGAAATTGAAACCTATGATTTTAAAAGATGTGGCAGAAAAGATTGATATGGATATTTCTACGGTTTCTAGAGTTGCAAACAGTAAATATTGCGCGACCCCTTATGGTACAAAATTGGTTAAAGAGTTTTTCTCTGAGTCGATGAAAAATGACCTAGGAGAAGATATTTCTACAAGAGAAATAAAGAGTATTTTAAAAACCGTAATTGATGAAGAAAACAAAAAGAAACCTTTAACAGATGATAAATTGTCTTCCTTGCTGAAAGATAAGGGGTATTTAATTGCTCGTAGAACTGTTGCCAAGTATAGAGAACAGTTAGACATTCCTGTTGCAAGATTGAGAAAGGAAATATAAGTATGAAAAAAATTTACAAAGCTATATCAATCCTTTTGCATCCTATATTTTTACCCATGTTTGGCTCATGGTTATATTTAACTCATTTGCCATTACCGCTCTCTAAAATGCAAATATATTTGATTTTCTTTCTTGTGGTAGGGTGTACTTTTTTATTGCCTTTACTAATGATTTTTTTCCTAAAGTTTACAGGACGAATCAAAAGCATTGAAGTTCCTGAGATCAATGATAGGAAATTGCCAGTCATTTTAATGTTTGTAAATTATTTATTTTTAGCCCTTATGATCAGTCGTGTCTGGCAAATAAGAGAATTGACTATTTTAGTTTATGCTATTGCCTTGGGATTGATAGCTGTTTTCATCTTTCTTTATTTCAAGATCAAAGCAAGTTTACATTTACTTGGAATGACAAGTTTACTAGGTTTTGCTGTTGTCTATGGTGTTGCCTATCAGTATTCAATTTTTGTGATTGCCCTTCTTTTTATGATGACAGGAGTATTGGCAACTGTAAGATTAAAGTTGAAAGCACATAATTTTAAAGAGATTATAATTGGATCTATCCTAGGGTTTTTATTGCCGATACTAACCAGTCTTGTTTTATAGTAAATACATCATAACCCCCACTTTTAGTTGGTTGAAATTGATGTTTTCCTCTTTTTCTCTATCTATATTGTTGTCAAAAAACCTGTTTAGATAGTATTTCACGTAAAGATTCCAAGTACCAAAACCAACAGAGGTATACAAGGTATACTTGTTCCTGTTTATAGCTGGGATATCTTTGAAAGTAGTGGTGTTAACGGCGCTGTTCTTAAAGCTAGCAGTACTTTTTAGAATTTTTACGAAAGAAACACCAGTATATATTCTCCAAAAGCTATCATTAGTTGCAGTTGAAGTTCTCCATCGGAATTCAAGTGGAAATTCAATTTCATGACTGGCGTAATTAGTACTTTGATCACTATTGTCAACATTAAATATCAAACCTTGGTTTTGGTTTTGAATGACGATATTAGGTCTTACCACATCAAAATTATAACCAACTCCTAACCCCAGTGCCTTGTTTCTTTTTTTATTCAGTGGGATGTCTTTGATAAAGCCTGTTTTGACGCAAAAAGGCACTCCGCTAGATTCAATATTATTGTTGTTGGTCATGTTAAAATTATATAGTAATCCGAAATAGAATTGATCTTCAAGGTAAATAGAATCTATGTATTTCTCTATCTCTTGTTCTTGTTGCGCCATTAGCGTGCAAGAAATAAGTAGTCCAACAAGAAAAATTTTCAATTGCATTTATTTACGCGGTTTATATTTTAAAGGAAGGTGAACTACTTTTTTAGTTTCAAAAAAATCTTCTTTAAAATAGTTAGGTAACTCATATAAATTCGAGTTTGGGAAATCTTTCAATTCCTCTGTTAAATCTCCTCCTTTCAAGTATAAAATTCCATTTTTTAAAGAATGATTATTCTTTTTAGCACATTTGTTTTTTACCCATTTTATAAAATCAGGCATTGCGGTCACAGCTCTACTTACGATAAAGTCAAACTCACCTTTCACCTTTTCTGCCCTCATGTGTTCTGCTTTGAGGTTTATGAGTCCGATTTCTTCTGCAATCTCGTTTACAACTTTTATTTTTTTACCAATAGCGTCTACCAAAAAGAATTCAGTTTCGGGAAATAAAATAGCCAGAGGAATTCCAGGGAAACCACCTCCTGTTCCTACATCTAGAATTTTAGCTCCAGGTTTAAACTTTTGAACTTTTGCGATCCCTAAAGAGTGAAGGATATGTCTCACGTATAGTTCGTCAATGTCTTTTCGAGAAACTACATTGATCTGGGCATTCCAGTGCTTGTAGAGTTTATCCAGGGCTGTAAACTGCGCAATTTGGGTTTCGGATAACTCTGGAAAGTATTTTAAAATGGTAGTTACTGCTGTCATGATATTACAAAAGTAAATGATTTCAATCAAAAACAGAGGGTAATAGTGAGGTTAAATAATTTTTAGAGTTTAAATAAAAACTATTGAAATTTGAATTTCTTACGGCAGAATTCAAATAAACTGAATAAAAATTAATTACTTTTGTAGTCAGAACTATACGACTAAATGCGGCAAGCAAGTTTTTCACGAGAAAGCAACAATCAATTTTTTAAAACTCTTAATCAAAGAGTTAACAAGTATTTTAAAGACAACAATCTTAAACGTACCGGAAATTGGGTGCTTTATACCAAGGCAGCACTGATGTTATCTTTGCTGTTTGTCTCTTATCTTTCTATCATTATTTTCCCAATGCACAATTTGTTGCGTGTTTTACTTTGTGGGATGATGGGGTTGGGAATGGCAGGTGTTGGTATGAATGTAATGCACGATAGTAATCACGGTTCTTTTTCAAGTAGATGGTGGGTTAATCAATTGATGGGTAATACCATTTATATTTTGGCGGGTAATGTCTATAACTGGAAAGTTCAGCATAATTTATTACACCATACCTATACCAATGTAGAAGGAATTGACGAAGATATAGACATACAGGGAGTTCTTAGATTGTCCCCTTTTGAACCTTGGAAACGATTTCATAAATACCAACGGTTTTATGCTTTCTTTTTATACGGATTGTTGACTATCCAATGGGCTTTGGTAGTAGATTTTAGACAGACACCCAAGTATATCAAGCAGAAGTTAAGTGCTGAGGGAGAGTTAAATGCGACGAAGGAGTGGAGCTTATTGGTTATGACCAAAATAGTTTATTACTTATTTTGGCTAGTATTGCCATTGTTAGTCATGAATGTTATGTGGTATCAGTGGTTGGTTGGTTTCATGGTTATGCATTATGTAGCAGGTTTCGTGCTGAGCACAGTATTTCAATTGGCACATATTACAGATGCTATTGAGGTTGTTTCCGCTGAAAAATTAGAAAAAGAAAAAAGAAGCTGGGCAGCGCATCAATTGCAAGAAACTGCAAATTTTGCGACTCATAACAAATTTGTTTCCTTTTTTTTAGGAGGGTTAAACTTTCAAATAGAGCATCACATATTTCCAACAATCTCTCATGTCCATTACAAAGACATTTCTAAGATTGTTAAAAAAACAGCGAAAGAATTTCAACTACCCTATCACGAATATGAAACCGTGAAGGAAGCATTAAAAGCACATATTAATCAATTGGTTGTTTTAGGAAAGCAACCTCAAGTGGGATAAATAATTATTATAAGTAAATTAAGCAATGAAACAAGTTTTATCAGACAGAATCACAGGTTTACCAGCATCAGCAACATTAGCAATGGCTGCAAAAGCAAGAGAATTAAAAGCAGCAGGTAAAGATATTATTAGTTTAAGTTTAGGGGAACCAGATTTTAATACACCAGACTACATCAAGGATGCTGCAATTCAAGCAGTCAACGACAATTACAATTCATATAGTCCTGTTGATGGTTATGCTGATTTAAAAGAAGCAATTTCTTTAAAATTTAAAAGAGACAACAACTTAGATTACAAGCCAAATCAGATTGTGGTTTCAACTGGAGCAAAACAATCCCTTGCAAACATAACTCAAGTTTTATTAAATCCAGGAGATGAGGTTTTGTTACCAGCACCATACTGGGTATCATATTCTGCTTTAGGGATTTTGGGGGGAGCAACATATAAAGAAATCCCATCTTCTATTGAAGCAGATTTTAAAATTACGCCTGCTCAATTAGAAGAAGCAATCACACCAAAAACAAAATTAGTTTTCTTTAATTCTCCAAATAATCCAAGTGGGACAGTTTATACCGAGGAGGATTACAAAGCATTGGCAGCAGTGTTAGAAAAGTATCCAGATATTTTTATCGTATCTGATGAGATTTATGAGCACATCAATTATGGTACGCCAAATTTCAGTATTGCTTGTATTCCCTCCATGTACGATAGAACTATAACAGTTAATGGATTGGCAAAAGCATTTGCAATGACTGGATGGAGAATTGGATATATTGGTGCTCCTGAGTGGATTGCAAAGGCTTGTACAAAAATGCAAGGTCAGATTACATCTGGAACAAACTGTATCGCCCAAAGAGCCGCAATTACTGCGTTGACTGAGCCGGTATCAAGAATAGATTATATGGTTGAGGAATTTCAAAAGCGTAGGGATATGATGTTGGAATTGTTAGGGGCCATTGATGGGTTTAAGTTAAATATCCCCAAAGGTGCTTTCTATATTTTTCCTGATGTTTCTGCTTTCTTTGGAAAATCTTTTCAAGGGAAAACCATTGAAACTGCTGCAGACTTTTCTATGCTTTTGTTAGAACAAGCGAATGTAGCAACCGTATCTGGAGAGTCTTTTGGAGCTCCTAATTGTATTCGTATCTCTTACGCAGCATCTGAGGCGCAGTTGAGAGAAGCAGTAACTAGAATCAAGTCGGTATTGTCTTAAGCAATCCGTTTAAAGAAGATAAAAAAAACCGCTTTTGTAACAACAAAAGCGGTTTTTTATAGGTATCATTCTTTATTTTTTAACCACACTAGATTGTATGCTATTGATCAGTTCAGATAGATTGATTAGGGCCATGATTAAATCTTTAGATTCCATAATGATCCCAAAGTGAAGTGTCGTGTTTTTTGCACTTGTTTCTACAGTTCTAATTCTATCAATCTGTTTCCCTAAAGATTCAGAGACATTGTCAAGTAGTGTTTGTTTTTTCTCTATAATAGCAAAAACTTTTTCAAAAGATTGACTCTCTAGTACTTGTGAGATGTCATTCAAAACGGTTTCAAGTCCAGACATGATAGATTTCAAATCAACAATTTGTTCTTTGTTTAAGGGCTTGTGGTTGTTGTTCACATGCTTGTAGCTAATTTTAGAAATATAGCTAATCGATTGTGAAATGTCTTCTAGATAGCCTAACACAGAAATATAAAACTTACTAGCTTCAACCGAACTTTTCTCCAAAGATTTGATAAAGTAGAAGACATCGTTGCGTAGCTCATCAATTTCCTGGTTAAGTTTGTTTACATGTTTGTCGTTTTTCTTTAGCTTGTCTAAGTTTTGATCTGCCAAGTTGATGACAACATTAGAGTATAGTTTACGTACCCTACCTAATACTTGGATGATATGATCAGAACTTTCATTGATCACACCGTTAATGGTGTCAACGGTTTCTTTTTTGATGGCTTTTTTTGCTTCCTTTTCTTTTTCTTTTTGTGAGTGTTTGATATAATTTCTAGTGATTAAGAAAAGTACGGTTAGCAATAGGATTGCAATCATTGATGGTCCACCAAGGTTGATTAAAAAAGCAACAATAGCTGAGAATGTAAATGCTACAATAGCGGTTAAGAACCATCCACCAATCACACTTAAAACCCCAGCAATTCTATAAACAGCACTTTCTCTACCCCAAGCCCTGTCGGCTAAAGAGGTACCCATAGCAACCATAAAGGTTACATATGTAGTAGACAAAGGCAATTTCAAAGACGTTCCTACAGAAATTAAAATACCAGCCACGACTAAGTTGATAGAAGCCCTAACCATATCAAAGGCTGGCACTTCGTAGCTTTTGTCTTTTGAAAGTGCAAAACTAGGTCTTTCAAACCTTGTGTCGATGTATTTTTTGGTTTTCTCTGGAATTAAAAGATTCAGACCTGCATTGATTAACATTCCAAATCTCACTAACCCCCTTGAGGCTTGAGTCGCCTGAAATTTTTCATGTCCATCTCCTTGTCTAGACAAGTTTACCCCTGTTTCAATAACTGTTTTGGCTTTTTTAGAAAACCATAGTGTGATGACCATTACCCCACCAGCTAAGATCAATAGTAAAGGGTTAGAGGGAACTTTAGCAGCTAAGATTTCCATAGAAAATTCATGAGCTGGCACACCAGATGCAGACCATGCTTCAAAAGAATTCCATGCAGCAATGGGAACACCAACAAAGTTCACCAGATCATTTCCAGAAAAAGCCATGGCCAAAGAAAAAGTTCCTACGCCAATAATTACTTTCAAGATGTTAACTTTGAAAACGCTAATTAGAAGTTGTGAAATCAGGGTCCACACTACAATTCCCATCAAAAGAATGTTTAAGGTTTGCCCCTCAATTAAATGCTTCGTATTCGTGTAGTACGGAGTGCCTTTCATTCCTTTTATAAAGATGAAATAAGTGATAGCGGTAATTGCTAGACCACCAAATAAGGCGTTTATGTATGATTTTTTTTCCTGAAGGTTAAAAGAATAAACAATTCTAGAGAAAAACTGGACCAATGCTCCTATAGAAAATGCGATAACAACCGAGAGCAGGATTCCAAAAATAATAAGTAGCGCTTTCTCGTGATTGATATATTCCCAAATGTCAGCCATAGACTTTGTTTCATCCGCAGAAATCTTTAAGATGGACATGGCAACAGCAGCACCGAGCAATTCAAACACAATAGAAACTGTTGTTGAAGTAGGCATTCCTAAGGTGTTGAAAATATCTAACAGTAGGATGTCAGTAATCATCACCGCCATAAAAATGTACATGATTTCGTTGAAGTAGAATTGACTAGGTACAAAAATTCCTTTTCTAGCAACTTCCATCATCCCGCTAGAGGTAATCGCGCCGACGAGAACTCCTATGCTGGCAATAATCATAATATTTTTTGGACTAATGGCCTTTGATCCTATAGCGGAGTTTAAAAAATTCACAGCATCGTTACTCACACCTACGATTAAATCAATCGTGGCCAAAAGCGCCAACGCAAGGATCATTAAGAAATAAATGTTTTCCATTTAGAAATTTGATTAGGGCCTAAAAATACTAAAAAAAAAGCAAGGGAAGATGTTAATTAAATGTTATGAAATTTAGCTAAATAAATCTGTTTTTTGACGAGTAGCGATGCGGTTGTTTGGAAACTTGATGTGTTGTTTGTTAAAATAAGTAACGGTAAAATTTTTATTATTGTTGCCATTTCTTTCATGAAGTAAATGGTTTCTTTTTTTGCGGAGTAACCATAAAGTCTTTCAGGTAAAAAGGTTCAAAGTAAGCAGTGTCTTCAAAGAGGTTGTTTAGGTATTTTTCTTCTACTAGGCTGGCCATCTCTTTTGCAGATGGAAATTTATCGGCTATGAAGTGAGCTTGTTCATGTTTGATTAGTGTTTGACATTTAAAAGCTCCATCTCCTAAAAAATAAATAGGTTGCTCTTCCAGTAAAGAGGTGTAAGAGGTTGCGTTGATAATTTCTGCTTCGGCCTTTCTGGTGTATTCATGCTTGGAATTAAAAATAGCGCTGTAAACCTCTAGTCTTCTGGCGTCTAACATTGGTACAATCAATCCTTTTTCAACTTGAATGGTTTTTGCGAGTGATTTCAAGGTGTCTATGGCAATCAAAGGTTTGTTGATGGCATAAGCCAATCCTTTTGCTGCAGAAACTCCAATTCGCAAACCGGTATAAGACCCTGGTCCTTTACCAACAGCAATGGCGTCTAAATCTTTAGCAGAAATATTTTCTTTCTTTAAGATTTCTTCAATGAATAGATGTAGTTTCTCAGCATGAGAATAATCCCCTTTGTTTTCTTCTTTCAGTGATATACACTTACCGTCTTTTGATAGACCTACGGAGCAGTTTTTGGTAGATGTTTCGATCATTAAGATTAATGCCATGTTCTCTATTTTGATCACAAATATAAGTTAGATTTTAAAGATGACTTTAATTTGATTTGTTTTCTTTGACAAGATATCCGTAAACAGGGTAATGATCACTATATCCACCTAAATAGGTGCTTCCAGAAAAACTTCTTTTGGGGCTTCCTTTGTATTTACCCTTTTGTAAAGTCATGTAATTTGGGTTAAATATTCCAGCCTTGTAAAATCTAAACGAACTAAAATCTTTTTTCAAAGTGATAAAGTTGTCACTAAATAGAATCTGATCAAACAAAAACAGTTCGCTTCTATAGGTTAAGGTATTTAAACCTGCAATGAACATTTTTTCAAAGGGATTGTACAAATCTCCTTTTTCCAGTTCTGTTTTGGCTTTTTTGGTCTGAAGTATTTGTTTAAAGCTTTTGTTTGTAGGATTGTCATTAAAATCTCCCATGATAATGATTTTAGCGTTGGGGTCTTCTTCGTGAATTTTGGACAGAATATAAAGGTTTCTTTTGGCTACACGTTCTCTTAAGATACTACTCTTTTTTGCACCTCCTCTTCTTGAAGGCCAATGATTGACCAAGATGTTTACTTTTTCGTTTAGCAAATATCCAGTTACCCATAGGATATCTCTTGTGTGTACGATGAAGTTGTTGTTGTAAAGCTTGGCATCAATTGCTTCGCTACGAATAGGAGTAAAAACATCTCTGTTGTACAATAAAGCAGTATCAATTCCTCTCAGGTCTGGAGCATCAAAATGAATAATTTGGTAGTGATATTTGTTTAGGGGATCGGTAGCGATTAAGTCTTCCAGCACTTTTTTGTTTTCTACTTCTGCTACGCCAATGATCGAGGGTGGTAAATTGTTTTGTTGCTTTCCTATACTAGATAAGACAGAGGCAAGTTTTGATAATTTGTCAGTATAGATTTCTTTTCGTCTGGATTTTATTTCCATAATCGGACTCAATTCATCCATTTTATTGGGGTTGTTAATCGTATCAAATAAATTTTCTAAATTATAAAAAGCTATGGTCTGGACGATATACTTTTTTTGTGCGGGGCTATGGATATAAAGCAACAAAAACAGAGCGAACAAGTTGTTTTTCAAAGTCATAGGTTTTTTATTTTAAATTTATTAATTTGTATTTGAAAAAAGAAAAAGATGGCTATAATTCACAACATTTTTTGTTGTTCTATATGCACCGTTATGGCCTATAGTCAACAAGAGAAAATCTCGGGGTACGTTAAAGATCTTAGAACGAATAAACCCATTACTGCTTTTGAAGTAGAGATTCCAAACACCATCAATCATTATTTTTTTACAAATGTCAATGGTGTATTCTCCTTTCCGGTAAAAAAACAAATAGAACAATTTGTGATAACCGCAAAAGCGTATCATAAACAATGGATCACCGTGAAAGATTTAAAGGATAAGGTAGTTTTCTTAAAGCCTTTGGACAAAACAGAGGAAGATTTTAGTTTGATTAGCTTAACAGATGATCAGTTGGAAGACGAAACAGGGGAAGTTTCTAATGTTTCTGGGATTTTCTCTGCTTCAGATGATGTTTATTTGAATACTGTTGGATTTGAATTCCAAGGTGTCTTTTATAGTACTAGGGGTTTAGATTCGGCCCAAAAGACTTTTTTGTTAAATGGTGTGCAGCAAAACAGATTGTATGATCATAGACCCGCTTGGAGCAATTGGGGAGGTGTTGATGGAATTTATAGAAGCCAAGACCAAACGGAGCCCTTAGGCATCTCGGAAAAAACTTTTGGAGGAGCTTTAGGAGTTACCTCTCTCACCACAAGAGCTTCAAAATACAGGCACGGAACCAGAGTTTCATATGCTCATTCTAATAGGTCATATCAGCATAAAACGTCTGTAAGCCATGTGGGTAGTTTGCCTCATGACTGGTCATATTTAATAAGCGGAAGTAAACGATGGGGAGATCAGGGTTATCGTGAAGGTACAGTTTATGAGGCCAGCTCGATGCTTTTGAGTCTAGAGAAATATATAAACTTGACAAACAGTATAAGTGTAAGTTTTATGCGTACGCCAAGCAGAAGAGGTACCGCAGGCGCATATACTGATGAGGTCTTTCGTTTGAAAGGAAATCAATACAACGGAAATTGGGGTTATCAAAATGGAAACAAAAGAAATGCCCGAATTAGAGAAATCAATGAGCCATTGTTACTACTTACTCATACTTTTGAAGCGGGAGATAAAATACGTTGGGAAAATTCTATTTTGTTACAAAAAGGAAGGATTGGCTATTCTAGATTAGATTATAACGGGGGTTCAAATCCAGATGCTGCCTATTATCAAAATTTGCCAAGTTATTGGTTGTCCAGAAATAGGATTGATTATGAAAATGTTTATGAGTATGAACAAGAATTCTTAAATGATGGTCAGTTAGATTGGACGGCTCTTTATCAAGCAAATACAGAGGTGAATTCTGGAAACCAAAATAGTAAGGGTTACACAAATGATGCTTTTGTGTTGTATGAAGATAGAAGGGATGAAGATAGAATTCAAATCAATTCAAATTTGAGTCGAAAAATTAATGATGATTGGCAGTTCAATACGAGTTTAGAATACAGAAATACATCTTCAAATAATTATGCAAAAGTGTTGGATTTGTTGGGGGGATCCGGTTATTTGGACGTGGCAAGTTTTACAGGAGCGCAAAGCGACTTAAATCATCCAAATCGAATAGTCAAAGAGGGAGATAAGTTTAAGTACAATTATTGTGTTAAAAGTACGAATGTCATGGGTTTTACTCAAACGACTTGGAGAACTAAAGAAATTGAAATGTCTGGGGCTTTAGGGTTTTCTTATAGTTGTCATCAAAGAGAAGGAATGTTTGATTACGAAAACCATATGGATGCTATTGGCAAAAGTGAGCAGGTCTCTTTGTTAGCATATCAATTAAAATCTCAGGTATTATATAAACTATCCGGTAGGAATTTAGTCCACCTCAAAGCAGCTTACATACAAAAATCGCCTGGTATTAAGCAGGTTTTTCCTAATGCGAGGGTAAGCAACACAACATTACAAAATTTAGATCCAGAAAACTTATCAAGTTATGCTTTGAGTTATATATATAGGGGATTAGGTTATAGTGTAAAACTATCGGGTTATAAAAGTTTACAGTCCAACGTTATAGAAACAGGGTTTTACTTTGCAGAAGGTTTTGGGACTGATGCAGATGATGACCCAAGTACAGGTGATTTGTTGGATGAAAATAGTTTGTTTGTTCAGCAGGTTTTAAATAATGTGAAAAAAGAGTACCAAGGGATAGAGTTAGGGAGTTCTTACGACTTGTCTTCAACAATAAAATTAACGGGGGTGATAGGCTTGGGAAAATATGTATACAAGAATCATCCAAATTTACTATTATATGTAGAGGAAGATGCTACTGCTTTAGATTTAGGATTTAAAAATGGAGTTAAAGATTTAGGGGAAGTGAGGATTAAAAATAAGCATCTTTCTACAGGACCACAACAAGCGATTTCTCTCAAATTAGCTTATCATGACCCAAGTTATTGGCGTATAAGTGCAAGTATCAATCAATTTAGAAGTAATTATATAGCCATAGCTCCTATTCGTTACAGTTCTAATTTTACCAATGAGATCAATGGTGTTCAGATTTCAAATTTAGACCCTGACTTGGTCGCTACATTTAGAAAGCAAGAACAGCTAGATAATTTTACTTTGATAAACTTATCTGGAGGAAAATCATGGCGCTTACAAAAGGGCTATGTGAGTGTTTATTGGAATGTCCAGAATCTATTGGGAGTAAACTATAGAACAGGGGGGGTTTCAAGTAGTAGGGCCGCTAATTATAGTGAGCAATTAAAGGATCATAAAAGAGAAATCCCCTTGTTTGGCAACCGTTATTTTGTGGGTAATGGAAGAACATTCTTTACAGGAATATATTATTCATTTTAAAAAGAGAAGCGATGAAAAAGTATAGTTTTATTTTGTTTTTATTGTTGGCTTGTATTGAAGATGACAATCATAAAGCAATAGATACTACTTTAGTGTCTCCAAACCTTTCAGAAAAAACAGAAATCACATTTCAGCAGCTATATAATTTACACGGAAATACAATTGGAAAGGATACTATAATCACAGGTTATGTAATTTCATCAGATGCTAAAGGAAATTATTATAAAGAAATTGTTGTACAAAATACTCTTGGGACCTCAGATGAGTCTGAGCAAAATCCAAGAATGGGGCTCAAGGTCAGGGTAGGAATTATCAATTCATACACAAAATATATATTAGGTAGAAAAGTAGCCATTCACTTAGAAGGTTTAAAAAGAACGACAAGTAAAAATATGTTGTCAATAGGGAGACCAACTGGAACCTATATAGGAGATATTTTAGAGTTTGATTTGGATCATTTTGTTTTGAAATTTAATGAAATAGGAAAACTTGTTCCTAAAACAGTAGCCTTGTCGAAAATCGATAAAAATGATTTGAATACCCTAATAAAAGTAGAACAATTACATTTGAAGTCCTCAGAATTAGGAATGACTTTTTCGGGAATGTCCACAGATGAGTATGATGGAAAAAGAACTCTAGAGTACTGTCAGGGTTTTAGAAAGGATACAATTGTGATGGAGACTAGTAATTTTGCAGATTTTGCTGACAAGACACTACCAAATAAACAGCTTAATGTCACAGGTATATATCAAATAAATTTTGACAATCAACCTGTTTTGGTTTTAAATGCATTACAAGACATAGAAGAGTTAGGTGATTATATTGATTGTGAAGTGAAGCTTCCCAATATATTAATTACAGAAGTTGCCGATCCAGAGAATGCCTCTTTTTCTAGATATGTCGAGTTGTACAACGCTGAAGATATTGAATTGGATTTAAACGGTTGGAATCTAAGTCGATTTGTAAATGGCGGGACAGAACAAAAGATTTCTTTAGCTGAAGTCATAATCCCTTCCAAAGGGTTTGCGCTTATTGCCAACGAAGAAGCCAGTACCGCAAATAATTTTAATTTTCACGATTCTTTTGATTTTTCACCAGATGTATTTAGCAGCTGGTTAGATGGTAATGGAGATGACGCTTATAGCTTAACCAATGAGGCTGGCGTAGTTGTCGATGTTTATGGGCGTAGTACTGAAGATGGAACGGGTTCAGTTTGGGAATATGAAGATGGTAGAGCTTATAGAAATATAAATATCAAAAAGCCAAGTTCAGTTTTCAGATTAGAGGAATGGTCTGTCATAAAAGGGAAACAAAATGTTCCAGAGGATTTTAGTCCTGGAGAAAGGAAAGACAGTGAAGTTTCATTTGTTTCCCCTGCTGTTAAGATTGAAACGGCACCCATATTAATTACTGAAGTAGCGGACCCTCAGCAAAGTACAGGCGCTAGATTTGTAGAATTGTATAACCCTACAGCAAGTAAAGTTAGTTTTGCCCAATGGACCCTAGTTCGATATAATTATACTTCTGCGAAAAACACAAAAGACTTGGCTGCATTGCCAATTTTTCTAGATGAAATTATTATACCAGCCTTCGGTTTTCTGATTGTGGCTAGAGATGAAATGGTGTTTTATGATTATTTTGGAGTGCGCGCAGAGGTCATCTCGTTTGGTTTGGATGGCAATGGTGATGATGCGTATGAATTGATTGATCCTTATGGTGTTGTTATCGATGTTTATGGAGATCCAACTCAAGATGGTTCTCATAGTGCTTGGGAGTATAAAGATGGTTTTTCCAAGAGAAAACTAAGTATAATAAAACCCAATAAGATTTTTGATGTTTTAGAATGGGAAGTACAACAGTCTCAAATAGAATCGAAGAATTTTAGTCCTAAGATCAGATGAGTTTTCCTATTTTTACACAAAAACATAGAACATGGCACAGACATTCTCGAATAGCATGGAATTAGGAAAAAAAGCACCGGATTTTAATTTAATAGATGTGGTTTCTGGCAATCAAATCAGTTTAAATGAAGCTAAAGGAGACAAAGGACTTGTCGTTTTGTTTATCTGCAATCATTGTCCTTTCGTTATTCATGTAAATGCTTTGTTGGTCCGATTGGCTAATGAGTACAAAGTAAAAGGGATTAATTTTGTGGCTATTAGTAGTAATGATGTTGATGAATATCCTCAGGATGGACCCGAATTCATGAAAAAAGTGGCTTTGGAAAATCAATATCCTTTTCCCTATTTATACGATGAATATCAAGAAGTTGCCGAAGCTTATGATGCTACTTGTACACCGGATGTCTTTGTTTTTGACAAAAATTTAACTTCCTTTTATCATGGACAATTAGATAAGTCTAGACCCGGTAATGGAATACCTTCAACAGGAGACGAGATCAAAAAAGTTTTAGATACCTTGCTGATCGATAAAGTTTATTTAGAAAGTATTTCACCGAGTATGGGTTGTGGTATCAAATGGAAATCATAAAAAAGGGTACGTTTTTTTGATTCCTTTACTCCGGTGGAGTACCAGGTCCTACAGAAGCCTCTTTAAACCAAATTTCTGAATAACATCCATTGTTGTATTGTTTGGAAATATCTCCATTGTAAGACTCTGATCCTGTGTACCAAACAATGTTTTCTTCTGGATTTTTCCCATTGGCTTGGTTGTAGGCTCCCTGCTTGAAGTATTGAATTTCACCAGCATAAGCATTCTCGCGTTCGAGACCATCTCGACCAATAGCAGCATACAACGTTTTTATTTGTTGAGGTAGTTCTTCAGAAAATTCTGATTGGATTAAGTTTTTTTGATATTTCACTGTTTTGTGATTTTTACAGGTAAATGTGAGATGCATAATCCCTTTATAGACGTTTATCTCATAGCTAAATTCTTCACCAAGTTCAATACCATCTTTAGGTTCCTCAGGATAGCTATTGGGTGTTGGTCCAACTACTGACATATCATATCCCCAAACTGCAGTAGAGTAATCCCATCTTTTCGAGTTGTCACCTTTGGTATTGATTTCGTAATTCCAGAAAACAGATCCTTTGGTATGTCCGGGAAATTTTTTGTAAAAAATTTTGAGAGGTTCATTTTCATGTCCCTCATGGCTATGAATTTGCCCAATAACAACAGAGTATGAGGCCGCAACTCTGGCATCACCAGAAGTAGAAACATGCATGGCTTTTAGAGTACCAGTTAATTTTCCGCCAACTTCAGGAATCCAATGTTTTTTTTGGCCCAATTCTGTTCGTGTATTTTTTGAGGTACGTGAGGTGATACCAGCGTTTGGTGTTTTGTAGACTACCCAGTTTGTTTCTTTTTTACTTTCAACATAAAAAAAACCCTGTTTTTCATAGTTGTTCAATTCTTTTGTATTGGTTCCATCACCTAAAAGAATGTTCCATTGATCCATAAAAGGTATAATGTCATTGGGGTAATGCTTGATTACTTTTGATCCAGTTCTATTTTTTTTTGCAACATTAGAGCAGTTGGTGAGAAAAACTAAAATACTAACATATAAAAATATTTTCATGCTGATTTGATTATTTCATAGAGCGTAAATATAAGTTTTATTTCTATAATCAGAAATTCCCTTCTCATAATGGAGAAGGGAATTTTATATGGTATTGATATTCTTAATTCAGATATATTAAAGTAAATTTTTAGTCTTAATAAGACTTCTCTGTCAAATATTTCTGTTGATAAACAAGATCATACAGTTCTATATATTCGCTTGCTGCGTTTTCCCAGGAGCTGTCAATATTCATGATTTCTTTTCGAATTCTTTCAAACTTTTTATTGTCATAAAACAATTCGTTGGCTCTTGAAATTGCTAAGGCAACATCTTCAACATCTGCATGTTCGTGAAGGATTTCAAATCCAGTATTTTCTTCAATACTCTTTAGGCTTTCTTTACTTCGTACTAGAGGAATGGTACCATAGCGCAAAGCAAAGAACTGATTTAAAACACAAGGTTCAAATCGATCTGGCATAATTAAAAAGTCAGCGCCCGCGTATATTAAGTGAGAAACAGTCTCATCAAATCCAATTAAAGTATTGTAGCGATGGGGGTATTTCTCTTTCAATTCTTTTAATGAGGACTCTGCACGAGAATCTCCACATCCTAAAATTAAAATATTGATATTGTATGCTCTTAGAGATCTGTCAAGAAAATCAACCATAACATCAGCTCCTTTGTCGTAAACCAATCGACCAACAAAGGCAATGAGAGGCTTTTTTGGGTCCAAATCAAATTTTTCACACAGAGCCAATTTGTTAGCTTTTTTACCAATCTCAACAGTTCGAGAGTCAAAATTTTCAGCAATCATTTTATCTGTAGATGGGTTCCATACGTTAGCATCAATACCATTTAAGATTCCTACTCCTTTGTTTCTTTCATTGTCGAATAATGAATCAAGTCCTGTTGCTTCATAGGGTAGCTTATTCATGAAATTTGGCGTTACCGTTGTGTATTTCCAGCATGATTTTATACCTGCTGCCATTGGGTTGATCGTGAAATCCCACTCTAGTATTTCGGATTTGTTTAAATTGTATTTAGGAAGATATGAAAGTTTGTCGAAAGAAAATTCACCTTGGTTGTCAATGTTGTGGATTGTGAATATCGTTGGGATATTCTTTAAAGATTCATATTTGTAGCATTGAGAGAGCATAAAGGGAGTCAATCCTGTTTGCGAATCATGACAATGAATTGCTTTGGGTTTTAGATCGGATTGTAGTAACCAGTCTAAAACCACCTTTTGAAAAGCAATAAACCTTTCAATATCATCTTCATAACCGTGTACGTTTTCTCTATCTAAAAGTCCTTCGATTTTAACTTGATAGAGATCAAAACCTAGGCTATCAGTTTGATTTCTAACTTTATAAACTAAAGCTTTGTGTGTTTTTTGATCTAGGTTTACTTTGCTTTCATAAACGGTAACAAAATCTGAATTTTTAGCATATAAATTGTCATAGTAAGGTATTACCACGGCAGAATCGCATTTCAGTTTGTTTTGTTGTGTTGCTAGTTTTTCAACGACTTTTGCAGTGCATCGAACTTTTGTGATTGGATAGCACTCGGGGCTAATGTGTAATACTCTCATCTGATATCTATTTTATTTACTTTTGTAAAGGTAGTAAAAAATAAGATAACAAATGTTAATTATAATACAATTAAATAAATAAATGTATGATTGCGTGAATTATGCCATTAATCGTTAAGTTTTAAGACTGCCATAAAAGCTTCTTGAGGGATTTCAACATTTCCAACTTGTCTCATGCGTTTTTTTCCTTTCTTTTGTTTTTCTAGTAATTTGCGTTTTCTAGAAATATCACCACCATAACATTTTGCAGTTACATCTTTTCTCAAAGCTTTGGTTGTTTCTCTAGAAATTATTTTTGCCCCAATAGCCGCTTGAATTGGGATGTCAAATTGTTGGCGTGGTATTAATTCTTTTAGTTTTTCACACATTTTTTTTCCAATGTGATGTGCATTATTTGCATGGATCAAGGCCGAGAGAGCATCCACAGAGCTACCATTCAATAGGATATCTACTTTTACTAGTTTGGAAGATCTCATTCCCGTTGGAGAATAATCAAAGGAGGCATACCCTTTAGAAACTGTTTTCAAACGATCGTAAAAGTCAAAAACAATTTCTGCCAATGGCATATCAAAAATGAGTTCCACTCTTTCTGTGGTCAAATAGGTCTGATTGACTATCTCGCCACGTTTTTCTATACATAAACTCATCACTTGTCCAACAAAGTCAGATTTGGTGATAATTGAGGCTCTAATATAAGGTTCTTCAACTCTGTCCATACTCGAAGGGTCCGGTAAGTCAGTAGGGTTGTTGACCATAATGATGTTTTCAGGATTCTTTTTTGTAAATGCATGGTAGGAAACGTTGGGTACAGTAGTGATCACCGTCATGTCAAATTCACGTTCTAAACGTTCTTGTATGATTTCCATATGAAGCATGCCTAGAAATCCACAACGAAAACCAAACCCTAGAGCAGCCGAACTTTCAGGTTGAAAGACCAAGGAAGCATCGTTTAACTGTAGTTTCTCCATAGAATTTCTTAATTCTTCATAGTCCTCTGTATCCACCGGATAAATCCCGGCATATACCATTGGTTTTACGTTTTCAAATCCATCAATTCTCTCAGCAGTTGCATTCGTTAGACTTGTGATTGTATCACCAACTTTAACTTCTGAAGCTGTTTTTATTCCAGTAATCAAGTAACCAACATCACCAGTTTTAATTTCTTTTTTTGGACTCTGGCTCAGGTTAAGAGTACCAACTTCATCTGCAAAGTAGTCTTTACCAGTAGCCATAAATTTAATCTTCTCTCCTTTTTTTATGGAGCCATCAATAATTCTAAAATAGGTTTCAATTCCTCGGTATGAATTGTAAACAGAATCAAAAATCAAAGCTTTTAACGGTGCTTCTGGATTTCCTTCTGGTGCTGGGACTTTTTCAATAATAGCCTTTAAGATTTGATCAACACCAAATCCAGTTTTTCCACTTGCGTGAATTACTTCTTCAGCTTCACAACCTAATAGATCTACAATGTCATCGGTTACCTCTTCAGGGTTAGCGCTGGGTAGATCTACTTTGTTCAGTACGGGTATTATTTCTAAATCGTTTTCTAACGCTAGATATAAATTTGAAATGGTTTGCGCTTGTATACTTTGTGCTGCGTCAACAATCAATAATGCACCTTCACAAGCAGCAATAGATCTTGAGACTTCGTAGGAAAAATCTACGTGACCAGGCGTGTCAATTAAGTTTAAAATATAATCTTGTCCTTCGTGTTGGTAATTCATTTGAATGGCGTGAGATTTGATGGTAATACCACGTTCACGTTCCAAATCCATATTGTCAAGTAATTGAGCTTGTTCTTCTCTTTGAGAAACAGCTCCTGTAAAACCAAGTAATCTGTCGGCTAAGGTACTTTTACCATGGTCAATATGCGCAATGATGCAAAAATTTCTAATGTTCTTCATTTGTCCTAAAATACTAGCATGTTTTGCACACAAAGATACAGTATTCAAATTGGATAATAATCTCTTCTAAACAAATTACTGAGATTAAATATAGGGTGATGAATATTCGACATCAAAATACAATAAACAAACTATAGCAATTGCCATGATGATTTGTTTTGCAGTGTTTAGCTTTCGGTAATCGAGCGCTTTTTTCTTAAGGTTTGATGTCAAGTTTACCTTTTTATGAGAGGTGTTGTTTGTTTATGATTACAACGACGAAAGTATCTTTTTCTATCGACAAAGTGCCTGAAGGTGAAGTAAAGTTGTTTGATGTTTTTGAAGGTTTATAATTTACTTAACCCAAGGTTTTATTGTTTGACCTAAGAACTGTATTTTTGTTGTGCCTCTCACTTGTGTTGATTTTATTGAGTGGAAAAATTTTAAAAATAGAGATGGAATATAATTTTAATGAGATAGAGTCCAAATGGCAAAAATATTGGGCAGATCATAAAACCTTTAAGGCTGAGAACCTATCGGATAAGCCTAAGTTTTATGTGTTAGATATGTTTCCTTATCCTTCAGGAGCAGGATTACACGTAGGTCATCCACTGGGCTATATTGCTTCTGATATTTTTGCACGTTACAAACGACATAAAGGTTTTAATGTTTTACATCCACAGGGTTATGATTCATTTGGATTGCCAGCAGAGCAGTATGCGATTCAAACAGGTCAGCATCCTGCTAAGACAACAGAAACCAACATCAATACTTATCGAAAGCAATTAGATAAAATAGGATTTTCCTTTGACTGGTCAAGAGAAATTAGAACCTCTACACCAGAATATTACAAACATACTCAGTGGATTTTTACTGCATTATTTGACGCATGGTATAATAAAGAAACGGATAAAGCGGAAAAAATTGACACCTTGATCAAAGCTTTTGAGACTAGGGGTACCGCAGGGGTAAATGCTGTCTGTGATGATGAAGTGTTGGAATTTACAGCCCCTGAATGGGTTGCTTTTTCTAATGAAAAACAAGAGCAAATATTAGCTAAGTATAGACTGACTTATTTGTCTGAGACCGAGGTAAACTGGTGTCCTAATTTAGGGACAGTTTTGGCAAACGATGAAATTATTAATGGGCTATCAGAACGTGGTGGTCATCCTGTGATTCGTAAAAAAATGATGCAGTGGTCGATGCGAATTTCGGCTTATGCACAAAGATTGTTAGATGGGCTAAAAAATATTGATTGGCCCCAGCCTTTGAAAGATTCTCAAACCAACTGGATTGGACGTTCTCAAGGAGCAAGCGTAACCTTTGAGGTAGAAAATAAAAAAAGTTCAAGTGGTGAGGTATCACCATTGGTTATTGAGGTGTTTACAACCCGACCAGATACTATTTTTGGAGTCACATTTATGACTTTAGCTCCAGAACATGAGTTGGTTTCTAAAATTGTTACTGAGGCACAACAAGAACAAGTAGGAGCTTATGTTCAAGCTACATCCAAGCGCTCAGAAAGAGAGAGGATGTCCGACGTAAAGACCATTTCAGGAGTTTTTACAGGTGCTTATGCAAAGCATCCTTTTACAGGAGAGAATATACCTATTTGGGTTGGAGATTATGTATTAGCGAGTTATGGTACAGGTGCCGTGATGGCAGTTCCTTGTGGAGACCAACGGGACTACAATTTTGCTAGCCATTTTAATATTGAAATCAAAAACATTTTCGAGGGTATTGATATTTCTGAAAAGGCATATGAGGATAAAACCGCTAAAATTGCTCATTCAGATTTCCTGTCTGGTTTGAATGTCAACAAAGCTGCTAAGTTGGCTATTTATGAAATGGAAAAAAAAGGATTTGGTCAAGGAAAAATAAACTATCGTCTTCGGGATGCAGTTTTTAGTCGTCAGCGCTATTGGGGAGAGCCTTTTCCAGTTTATTATGTAGCGGGAATGCCCAAAATGATTGATCACCAATATTTGCCAATCTTGTTACCAGAAGTAGAAAAATATTTGCCTACTGAGGATGGTCAACCGCCACTTGGAAATGCCAAAGTATGGGCATGGAGTGTCCTTGAGAATAAGGTTGTAAGCAACGAATATATAGATGGTGAGACTGTGTTTCCATTAGAATTGAATACCATGCCAGGTTGGGCCGGTTCTTCATGGTATTTTAACCGATACATGGATGCTAAAAACCCAAATGAATTTGCAAGTAAAGAGGCTTTAGATTATTGGAAAGAAGTCGATTTGTATTTAGGAGGTTCTGAACATGCAACGGGACATTTGTTGTATGCTCGCTTTTGGCAAAAATTCTTGTTTGATTTAGATTTTGTTCCTGTAGATGAATTTGCAAAGAAATTAATCAATCAAGGGATGATTACGGGAACCTCAGCTTTCGCATACCGTATCGAAAATACGCAAACCTATGTTTCGAAAGCTAAAATAGGAGATCACAAAGTACAACCGATTCATGTAGATGTTTCCTTTGTCAATGCTCAAAATGAGTTAGATACTGAGGCTTTTAAAGCGTGGAGATTAGAGTATAAAAATGCGGAATTTATTTTAGAAGAAGGAAAGTATATCGTTGGTCGTGAAGTAGAAAAAATGTCAAAATCTAAGTACAATGTAGTAAATCCAGATGCTATTTGTGAGGAGTTTGGTGCGGATAGCTTGCGTTTGTTTGAAATGTTTTTAGGTCCTTTAGAGCAATCAAAACCATGGAATACCGCTGGAATTTCGGGATCACATTCTTTTCTGAAGAAATTATGGAGGCTGTATGCAAATGCAAATGACTTTAAAGGAATAGAAGGAATAGCTACAAAGGAGGAGTTGAAAATATTGCATAAAACCATTAAAAAGGTTGAGGAAGATATAGAAAGTTTCTCTTTTAACACTTCCGTAAGTACTTTTATGATTGCCGTAAATGAGTTGGGTAATCTCAAGTGTGATAAGAAGGAAGTTTTAGAGCCTCTTTTGGTTTTGATTTCTCCATATGCACCACATATTGCTGAGGAACTATGGTCTAGATTAGGAAATGTAGCATCTATTTCTTTTTCAAAATTCCCAACGTTTGATCCAATTCACCTTATTGAGAGTAACAAAGAGTATCCTGTTTCTTTCAATGGTAAGATGCGATTTAAGCTAGAATTGCCTTTAGATTTGTCAAAGCAAGAAATAGAAACTATTGTGATGGCACATGACAAAACAGTAGCTCAATTGCAAGGAAGAATACCCAAGAAAATCATTATTGTGCCTGGTAAAATTATCAATATTGTAGGATAGTTTAGGTAGAAATTTTTTAAAATGGACGATACAGAGGTGTCGTCCATTTTGTTTCTCATGGGCTTATTGCTTACATTGGCTTGACTTTTGTTAAGGTTTTAACTGTCAAATTATCAATATGAATAAAGTTTCTCTTAGAATTAGAATTTTTTTTGCAATGCTTCTGTTGGTGGTGCTGGCCTCAGTTTTAATTGCTGTTGTCACTGTAAATCAATACAAAAAGCAAACGAAAGAATACTATGCTTCTCGTTTTGAAAGAAAAGAAAAAGCAGTTCAAAGAGATGTTAATTACGAACTAGAGAACAACTCTTTTTACCCTGCTGAACAAATATTCCTTGGACCAATATTCAATAGGCGTATAGAAGAAATAGCCTCTGTGCATAAAATGAAAATGAGTATCTACGACTTGAATGGTAGCATACAAATCAATTCGTTTGACAAACAATTTAGAATTTATTACAGCCTATATGGTCCACTGCAGTCCAATGGGTATAAAAGAAAATTTGAAATCTTTAAAGAAAAAATATCAAGTAAGATATTGCAAGAATTAAAAAACAACGAAGAGTCCAAAGAGTCTAAGTCTTTAGAAAGCGGAAAGATCTCTCAATTTTCTTATGCCTATATCAAAGATCAGAATTTTAATAAGGTAGGAATTTTAAAGGTGGAATACATCCAGGACAATAGTCAAGAGGAAGAAGAATTGTCATCATTTTTAAATAGACTCTTTGTTGTCTACATAGCCATGTTTTGTTTAGCGGTTGTCTTTGCCTATTTTTTGTCGAGTTATATTACTCGATCGTTAAAATCAATTTCTGAGAAAATTCAAGAAACTAAATTATTGCAGAACAATCAGAGAATTGATATAAAAGATGCAACACCAGAGATATCGGCTATTGTTGAAGCTTACAATCAAATGATTGATGAACTAGAGGAAAGCGCTGAAAAATTGGCTAAAAGTGAAAGGGAACAAGCTTGGAGAGAGATGGCAAAACAAGTTGCACATGAAATAAAAAACCCATTGACTCCTATGAAGTTAACTGTACAAAGTTTTGAAAGAACTTTTGATCCTGATGAGGAGGGAATTGTTGAGAAAGTCAAGGATTACTCACAAATGTTAACCCAGCAAATTGATGTCATGTCCTCAATAGCTACTTCATTTTCAGATTTTGCACTCATGCCTCAAAAAAATGTAGAAAGAATAGATCTGGTTAGAATCATAAAATCGGCTATTGATATGTTTTATGAGAACTCCATAAATTTCAAATCAGAGCGAGAAGAAATATACTTAAACCTTGACAAAAATCAAGTGACAAGAGTTCTAAACAATTTGGTTAAAAATGCTTCTCAAGCAACAGAAAACGAACAAGAGCCAAAAATTGAAGTAGGGTTAGAAGTAAATAAAACTGGAGTAATCCTTACCGTAAAAGACAATGGGAAGGGAATATCAGATGCTGATAAAGAACATATTTTTGAGCCAAAATTTACCACAAAGACAAGCGGAATGGGCTTAGGGCTTCCGATGGTTAAAAATATTGTAGAGGCCTATGGAGGCGAGATTTCATTTACTTCTGTAATTGGTTTAGGAACGATGTTTAGGGTTGTTTTTCCTAAGTAATACCTGTATGGTTTGTTTTCTAAACTAAGTTAAATTTATATCTTCGTTATCACTACGAATCAAAATTTTATATAGATGTATAAAAAGGTAATACTCATCTTTGTATTGATGGTGCAAGTTCTAAATGCTCAGAAAACTTCAATTCTTGTGTTTAGTAAAACTGAAGGACACAGACATAAATCAATAGAGGCAGGGAAACGTGCCATAGAAAGAATAGCGAATAAAAAAGAGTGGGATGTTGTGTTTTCAGAAGATGCAGAGCTATTTAATCCCAAAGATCTATCTGGTTTTGATGTTTTGTTTTTTTTAAATACTTCTGGTGATATCTTGAATGAATCTCAACAAAATGCAATGCAATCTTTTTTGACCAATGGGAAAGGATTCATTGGAACCCACGCAGCGACTGATACAGAAAAAGACTGGGAGTGGTATGTGAATTTACTGGGAGCTACTTTTGCAAGTCATCCAAAAAGACAAACTGCAACTTTACGGATCAACAAGAAGCATGGCCATCCAGCGGTATCTCATTTAAACGATGAAGAAGTATTTTTTGATGAGTGGTATAACTTTAAAAATCCCGTTGCACAGCATGTTAACGTTCTCGCTACGCTAGACGAAAACACTTATTCTGGCAAACGAATGGGGGGTGAACATCCCATAACATGGTATCATCACTATGATGGCGCTAGGGTTTTTTATACGGGGCTTGGTCATACGATAGCGTCTTATTCAGATGATCGATTGTTGAATCAAATTGAGGCTGGAATTGAATGGGCTTCGGGTAAAGTAAACGTGAAAACTTTAACTAGCAAATGGAAGCCGTTGTTGGATGATGATCCTTTTACAAACTGGGATGTGTTTTTAGGAGTACCTCACGGATCTGTTAAAAATTTATCTAATGTTGATGTTTGTAGTGATGGAAAGAAGGGGCATCCTTTGGGGTTAAATCAAGATCCAAAAAATGTATTTGATTTTATAAAAGGTGGTAGAGGAGAAAATATTGTTCATGTATCTGGAGAAATTTATGGAGCCTTAACAACAAAGCAAGAATTTGGAAACTATCATTTAAAACTTAAAATGAAGTGGGGTCAAAAAAAATGGGAGCCCAGGCTAGATGCGCCTAGAGATAGTGGCTTGTTGTATCATTGTAAAGGGCCATATAGCGCTTTTTGGAATGTATGGATGAATGCTCAAGAGTTACAGATACAAGAAGGTGATATCGGTGATTTTTACGCTTTGGGAACTGCTGTTTCTGATGTGCCGGCAAAATCTCAAGGTACTGTGGGTAAAAGAAAAATAATGGTTTATGATAAAGAGGGTAAATTTCATACAGGAAATACCAAGAAGGCTGTCGATCATGAAAAGCAGAACGGAAAGTGGAATACTGTAGAGTTGATTACTTACAACGGAACCAGTATCCATATCGTTAATGGTAAAGTGGTGATGACTTTATACCATTCAAGAGAGAAAAAAAACGGGAAGATGATGCCTTTGCATAGAGGGCGAATACAAATTCAGAGTGAGGGGGCTGAGGTTTTTTACAAGCAAATAAAGATCAAGTCCATAGAAAAGATTCCCCGTAGGTATCAGAAATATTTAAGATAGTATAAAAAACAGCCTAAATTTGAGGTTGTTTTTTGTTAGGTTTCGTTCCTGTCAAAAATAAATTTAAGAAGAGATGGAAAATATTCAGTTAAAACAAGAAGGGCCTATTATGCATGTCACTATTCGGCGAGAGGATGTTTTAAACGCGATCAATAAGCAGACCATAATTGAACTTCATAAAGTGTTGTCATCATCTCTGTTAGACGATACTATTCGCGTCTTGATTATTACTGGAGCTGGGGATAAATCCTTTGTTGCTGGAGCAGATATTAAGGAGTTGTCAAATTATAGCGTAAGTGAGGGGAGAGAAATGTCTCGGATGGGGCATAAACTATTGTTCGACAAAATGGCTAATTATAGTAAGCCTATTATTGCGGCGATTAATGGTTATGCTATTGGAGGAGGTCTAGAATTGGCACTAGCTGCTCATATAAGAATTGCCTCAGAAAAGGCTAAGATGGGACAGCCTGAAACAAGTCTAGGTTTGATTCCGGGGTACGGTGGCACCCAAAGATTAGCACAGTTAGTAGGTAAAGGAAAAGCGATGGAATTGATTTTGACCGGCGATGTCATTTCAGCACAAGAAGCATTAGTTGTAGGGCTTGTAAATCATGTAGTTCCTCAGGAAGAATTGCTAAGTAAAGCAATTCAAATAGCAAATAAAATCATAAAAAATGCACCAATTGCCCAGAAAAAAAGCATACAGGCGATTAATCATATTTACGAAAATGTAGGCTTGTCAAAAGAAATTGAGTTGTTTGGTTCTTGTTTTGGCACTGAAGAGTTTAAAGAAGGGGTCTCCGCATTTTTAGAAAAGAGAGCTCCAAAGTTTTAAATAAACCTGTATTTTTGACCAAAATTTAAGATATGTATATATACAATGTAACGACCAATGTTGCGGATGCTATTTATCAAAACTGGTTGGTATGGATGAAGGAGGACTATATTCCCCAAATGTTAGCGACCAAAAAGTTCGCTAGTGCAAAAATTACACGTGTCATGATTCAAGAGGAGATGGGTGGAAAAACATTCTCAGTACAATATTCTATAAAAGATAAAGAAACTTTTAAAGCGTTCTATGTTGAAGATGCGTCAAGAATGAATGCCATCATGCAATCTAAGTTCGAGAATGGCCTGGTGGTTTCTTTTCAAACAGAGTTGGAAGTCATTGGGGATTTTAGCTAAGGCTAAGCTTTTTCGACATGAAAGCATTTTAGCTTTACAGGTATAGTGACGGAGTCGTCTCAGATTATATCCTTAATCTAAAATTTTAAAATGAGTACATAAAAAAGCCGTTGCATATGCAACGGCTTTTTTATGTATGTGATTTTATTGACTATGAAACAATTTTTTTCATCGCTGTCATAGATTCACGTAGTTCTTCACCAATAAATTCTACTTCGTGTTCACGAATGGCTTTGTTTACTGCTATCAATTCAGCATTGTCAACGCCATTGCTTCCTGAAGAAAACGGTTTTCCTATTAAGTTGATAGGTGCATTGTTTACATATTCCGCAATTAAAGGTTTACAAGCGTGATCAAACAAATAACACCCGTACTCAGCTGTGTCAGAAATTACACGGTTCATTTCAAATAATTTCTTACGAGCAATCGTATTTGCAATTAATGGTGTTTCGTGTAAAGATTCGTAATAAGCAGATTCTTCAACAATTCCAGAGTCTACCATAGCATCAAAAGCGAGTTCAACACCTGCTTTTACCATAGCAACCATTAAGGTTCCATTGTCGTAGTATTCTTGTTCTGATATTTCTACATCACTAGCTGGCGTCTTCTCAAAGTTCGTTTCTCCTGTAGCAGCTCTCCAGGTTAATAAGTTGACATCATCGTTAGCCCAGTCAGCCATCATGGTAGAAGAAAATTCACCAGAGATGATATCATCCATATGTTTTTGAAACAAAGGTCTCATGATATCTTTTAATTCCTCAGAAACTTTGAAAGCTTCAATTTTAGCCGGGTTAGTTAATCTATCCATCATATTGGTAATACCTCCGTATTTTAAACCTTCAGTAATGGTTTCCCATCCATATTGAATTAATTTTGAAGCATATCCTGCATCAATACCTTCTGCTACCATTTTGTCAAAACATAAAATAGAACCTGTTTGTAACAATCCACACAAGATGGTTTGTTCTCCCATTAAGTCAGACTTAACTTCAGCAACGAAAGAAGATTTTAGCACACCTGCAGTATGTCCTCCTGTTCCTACAGCGTAGGCTTTAGCATAATCCCATCCTTTTCCTTCTGGATCGTTTTCTGGATGAACAGCAATCAAAGTAGGAACTCCAAATCCTCTTTTGAATTCTTCACGAACTTCAGAACCAGGAGATTTAGGGGCTACCATGATTACAGTGATGTCCTTACGAACTTCCATACCTTCCTCTACAATATTAAAACCATGCGAGTAAGATAGGGTAGACCCTTTTTTCATCAATGGCATTACAGCTGTTACCACAGCAGTATGTTGTTTGTCTGGAGTTAGGTTGATCAGTAAATCAGCACTAGGAATCATCTCTTCATAGGTTCCTACGGCAAAATTATTTTCACTAGCGTTTAAAAAAGATTGTCTTTTTTCTTGGATCGCAGCAGCTCTTAAAGTGTAAGAAACATCTAATCCAGAATCACGCATGTTTAATCCTTGGTTGAGTCCTTGAGCACCACATCCAATGATTACAATTTTCTTACCTTTCAAAGCTTCAACACCGTTGTCGAATTCACTTCTGTCCATAAATTCACACTGTCCTAATTGTTCCAATTGTTCTCTTAAAGAAAGTGTGTTAAAATAATTTGCCATTTTACTTTGTTTGTTTATTAATATTTAAAGAGGGGAATCATTTGTCATTGAAAAAAAACAAACCCAAACAAATCTCTCTTTTATTCTCTTAAATTTATTTCAGTGGACAAAAATATAAAATCATTTTTTAGTATTTTACTATAAATGGATAAATATTACTTCACTTCTGTTAATTTTTCTTATCTTGTATGGAAACTAAAGATTAAAACTACTTGTTATGAAGAAATTTTTATTTTTTATCATACTTGGAACTTCTTCTTTCGTGTTTTTTGCTCAAGAAAAAGATCCTGAGCTTTCTCCTATCAAAGTTGAGATTGTTAAAAATAGTTCTTTTGAAAATGCGAAGGCATATGGAAAGCATGAAATTAGTATTGATTTTTTTTCAGCTTTAGTCGTACCTGCAATTAGTGTTTCCTATGAAAAAATATTAAACATAGGCAATAGTGTCGGAGTCAATCTGTTTACCACTCTAGGTAGTTATGATAATGATTATAACTTCTCTGTAGGGCCTTATTATAGATTATATTTTTTAAACAGAAAGGATTATGGTTCTAAAGGTTTTTTCGTAGAGGGGTTTAGCTATCTTACAAGTCTTGATGTTCGAGATGATTATAGTAACTACAACAGTTATGAAAACAGCTACGCTATGGTTTTTTCATTAGGAGCAGCTGTTGGAAAAAAGTGGATCAGTAGGAAAGGGTTTACGGCAGAATACTTATTAGGGTTTGGTCGTTATTTCATTGATCCAAATGAAGTAGGTCAAGATTCTTTATTGAAGTTTTCTATTTCAGTTGGTAAAAGATTTTAATGGAGTAAAAAAGAGGTTGGATATTTAAGTATCCAACCTCTTTTTTATTTTATTGTCCTTAAAAGTTCATCAAACGATTTCTCCTAATATTTTACGGATATTCATCGCTTCTTTTGAAATGGCTACTCTACCAGAGCGAACAAACTGCGAAATTCCAAATGGCTTTAGTGCATTGTAAATAAGATCAATTTCATGTCTTCGTCCCGCTTTTTCTAACACAAAGAAGGTTCGGTTCACCGTCACTATATTCATGTTGTGTTCTTTGATGATGTTTTGAATATTTGGGTTTTCGAATAGCAGCTCAGATTTAAACTTGAACATCGCTGTCTCAGTAAAGATAATTTCGTCCTCAGTATGATAGTAGGCTTGTATGACTTCTACTTGTTTTTCTAATTGTCCGATAATTTTTTTCACGGCATCTTCAGTCATCTGAACAACTAAAATAAATCTAGAAACATTTTCAATTTCCGAGGCTGAAACAGTCAAGCTTTCTATGTTGATATGTCTTTTTACAAAAATTGTCGAGATTCTGTTTAGCAGTCCTAAATTGTTCTCAGAATAAACGGATATAGTGTATGATTTTTTTTCCATGTTTTATTTTTCTAGCTTAGTCTTACTTCAGATACACTTGCACCTGTGGGTACCATTGGGAATACGTTATCTTCTTTTTCTACCATTACTTCAAGGAAGTAAGAAGTGTCCGAAGCTATCATTTCATCAATAGCACTCTGAAGGTTTTCTCGTTTGCTCACTTTTTTTGCAGGAATGCTATAGGCTTCTGCTAATTTGATAAAGTCAGGATTAGTCATTTCAGTGGACGCATATCGTTTTTCGAAGAATAATTGTTGCCATTGGCGAACCATTCCCAAGAATTCATTGTTTAGTACTACAATTTTAACAGCGGTACCTGTTTGTAAAATCGTACCTAGTTCTTGACAAGTCATTTGATATCCTCCGTCACCAATTACTGCTACTACATCTCTTTTTGGGGTTCCCATTTTTGCTCCAATTGCAGCTGGTAAAGCAAATCCCATAGTTCCTAAACCACCCGAGGTTACGTTACTTCTGGTGTTGCTAAATTTAGCATATCTAACCGCCATCATTTGGTGTTGTCCAACATCAGATACGATTACAGCATTGTCGTTGGTTGCCTTATTGATACCTTGCAAAACTTCTCCCATTGTTAACCCTTCTTTTGTAGGATTTAATTGGCCGTTGATTACTTTTTCATATTCAATTTTGTCAAAATCTCTAAATTCGTTAACCCAAGATGTGTGGTCATTTTTCGCTATGAATTCTAAAGATTTAGCTAATGTGTCTTTCGAGTTTCCAAGAACTGCCACTTCTGTTTTTACGTTCTTGTCAACTTCAGCAGGATCAATTTCATAATGAATTACTTTAGCTTGTTTAGCGTATTTGTTTAAGTCGCCAGTAACACGATCGTCAAAACGCATACCAATAGCAATTAAAACATCACATTCGTTAGTCAACTTATTTGGACCGTAGTTTCCATGCATTCCTACCATACCTACATTAAGAGGGTGGCTGGTGGGCAGTGCAGACAAACCAAGAACTGTCCATGCTGCTGGAATTCCTGATTTTTCTACAAAATCTTTCAATTCGGTTTCGGCTTCTCCAAGAATAACACCTTGTCCAAAAATAATCATTGGTTTTTTAGCGTTATTGATCACCTCTGCAGCTTGTTTGATTTTTTCTAAATTTGTTTCAGGAACAGGCTTGTAACTTCTGACATGTGTGCATTTTTGATAACGATAGTCTAGTTCTCCTTGTTGCGCATCTTTTGTGATGTCAATCAGTACAGGACCTGGTCTACCAGATTTTGCAATGTAAAATGCTTTAGCAATCGCCTTTGGAATGTCCTCAGACCTTGTAACTTGTACATTCCATTTGGTAATAGGAGATGAAATGCTGATTACGTCGGTTTCTTGAAAAGCATCAGTTCCTAATAAGTGTGAAGCTACTTGACCGGTAATGCACACCATTGGAGTTGAGTCTATTTGAGCATCTGCAATTCCAGTGATTAAATTTGTTGCTCCCGGACCTGAAGTTGCCAGGGCAACACCAACTTTTCCTGAGGTTCTTGCAAAGCCTTGAGCTGCATGAGCAGCCCCCTGTTCATGTCTAGTCAGTACATGTTGAAGCTGATCTTGATATTTGTACAGTTCATCGTAGATAGGCATAATTGCACCACCAGGATATCCATAAGCAACGTCAACACCTTCTTCGATTAGAGATTTTACAACTGCTTCTGCTCCAATAATTCTTTCTGTTTTTAAGCTCATTTTCTTCGCTTGCTTTTGGCTTTTATCATTTGTCTTTAGCTATGGCTAATGACCAAATAATTTTAAACTAATTAATATTTATCTGTTACACATCCCTCAGAAGCAGAGGCAACTGATTTAGCATATTTAAATAAAATTCCTTTGTTGTGTTTCAAAGGAGGTTGTATCCATTTTGCCTTACGCTCCTCTATTTCTTTTTTAGGTACCATCAGAGTGATAGAGTTGTCCACTGCACTTATTGTGATGGTGTCTCCAGTTTCTACCAACCCAATAAGACCACCCTCTTGTGCTTCAGGTGTTATGTGTCCTACTACAAAACCATGTGTTCCACCAGAAAAACGTCCATCAGTAATTAAGGCTACTGATTTTCCTAAACCAGCCCCCATAATGAGAGATGTTGGCTTTAGCATTTCTGGCATTCCAGGCCCACCTTTGGGGCCAACATAGCGAATTACCACCACATCTCCTCTGTTCACTTCTCCATTAGATATTCCAGTGTTGGCAGCTTGTTCACCATCGTAGACGACAGCTTTACCCTCAAATTTTAATCCTTCGTTTCCAGAAATTTTAGCTACTGCACCTTTTTCAGCAAGGTTTCCATATAGTATCTGTAGGTTTCCTGATGATTTTAAAGCTTTGTTTTCAGGCTGAATTACATCTTGCTCTTCAAATTCCATAGCTTTAACATCTGCTAAGTTTTCCGCTAAAGTTTTTCCTGTAACGGTCATACAATCACCGTGTAGGTATCCTTTCTCTAATAGATACTTCATGATGGTTGGAGTTCCTCCAATACCATGAACATCTTCCATCAGATATTTACCAGAAGGTTTTAGATCTGCAATTAAAGGCGTTCTGTCAGAGACTCTTTGGAAGTCCTCTAACGTAAATTCAATATCTGCCGCATAAGCAATAGCCAGATAATGAAGTACTGCGTTTGTGGACCCTCCTAAGGCATTCACGATCGCTATTGCATTTTCTATTGATTTTTTTGTCACAATATCTTTGGGCTTCAAATCTAGTTCCAATAAATTTTTCATTGCTTTTGCAGTACGCTCAGCTTCTGATAGTTTATTAGGGTTTTCAGCAGGAATTGAAGAGTTGTAAGGCAATGCCATTCCCATACACTCTATAGAGGATGCCATTGTGTTTGCTGTATACATACCTCCACAAGCTCCAGCTCCAGGGATAGCAGACTTTATGATTTCTCTGTATTCTTTTTCATCAATTTCACCTGCCACTTTTTGACCCAAAGCTTCGAAAGCAGAAACAATATTGAGTTTTCGTCCTTTGTATTTTCCTGAAGCAATACTTCCGCCATAGACCATAATAGAGGGGCGGTTGAGACGTAGCATAGCGATGATGGCACCTGGCATGTTTTTGTCACAACCTACCACACCGATCAATCCGTCATAGCTTTGTGCATTGACCACAGTTTCCATTGAATCTGCGATGATGTCTCTTGAAGCCAATGAATAATTCATCCCAGAAGTCCCCATTGAAATTCCATCACTAACACCAATGGTATTGAAGGTAAGACCTACTTGATCGTTGGTGTTTGTATGAGTTTTGATTTCTTTGGCTAAGTTGTTAAGATGCATGTTACATGGATTACCATCATAGCCAGTACTTGCAATACCGATTTGAGGCTTGTTCATGTCGTCATCTGTTAGACCAACTGCGTACAGCATTGCTTGTGATGCGGGTTGTGAAGGGTCTTGTGTTAATCTTTTACTGTGTTTATTTAATGCCATTCTCTTTAAAACTTTACTTAGAGTTTTTTCTATTGACATACAAAATTAGTATAGATATTTAGGATACCAAAAAAATACTAAAAAAGTTACGTTGCTCAGATTTAATATAAAAAAAACAAACACCTATATATCAGTGGTTTATTTATTTTTTTTAATGATGTTAAGTTGTTTTTTTTTAGGGTTTTGTTTGCTTTTATAATGGGGCATTGAAATCGTTTTCAAGAAAAAGCGAAAAATACTAAAAAACATAAACTAAAAAAGAGATTTATTTGTAAATTTGTTTCCCAACAATTATAATACCAAAAGAAATCCTAAAAATTATATGTCAAACACAGCAATACTAGAAGTAGAAGGAAAAAAATATGAATTTCCAACCGAGCGTGGTTCAGAAAATGAAGTAGTTATAGATATTAAACAGCTCAGATCTGCAACAGGAGGTGTAACAACAATTGATCCTGGATTTAAAAATACAGGTTCATGCAAAAGTGCTATTACTTTTTTAGATGGTGAAAAAGGGATTCTAAGATATAGGGGATATGCGATAGAAGATTTGGCTGAAAAAGCTTCTTTCTTGGAGGTTTCTTACTTGTTGATTTTTGGTGAATTGCCTAGTGCTGACCAGTTGAAAAAATTTGATCAAGACATCAAAGACAATTCAATGGTTGATGAAGACGTTCGTAAGATTTTAAATGCGTTTCCTAAGAATGCACATCCGATGGGTGTGTTGTCATCATTGACAAGTGCTCTAACAGCTTTCAATCCAAATTCAGTAGATGTTTCCTCACAAGACGATATCTATCATGCTATTGTGCTTTTGATGGGTAAATTTCCTGTCTTAGTATCATGGTGTATGCGTAAAATGAAAGGTGAGCCCTTAGATTATGGAGATATTGATTTAGGGTACGAAGAGAATTTTGCGAAGATGATGTTCAAAAAACCAAACCAAGAGTTTAAAGCGAATAAGATTATCATCGATGCCTTAGATAAATTATTGATTCTACATGCTGATCACGAGCAAAACTGTTCAACGTCAACGGTTAGAGTTGTTGGGTCGTCTCATGCAGGTTTATTTGCTTCTATTTCTGCTGGTATTTCAGCTTTGTGGGGACCTTTACATGGAGGAGCCAATCAGGCTGTTATTGAAATGCTAGAAGCGATCAAAGAAGATGGTGGTGGTTACGAAAAATACTTAGCAAAAGCAAAGGATAAAAGTGATCCATTTCGTTTGATGGGATTTGGGCATAGAGTGTATAAGAATTTTGATCCACGTGCAAAAATCATAAAGGTTGCTGCAGAAGAAATTTTAAAAGATTTAGATATTAAAGATCCTGTTTTAGATATTGCAAGAGGATTGTCAGACGCTGCCTTAAATGATGAGTACTTTAAGTCTAGGAATTTATATCCTAATGTAGATTTTTACTCAGGAATTATTTACAGAGCATTAGGAATTCCTGTCGAGATGTTTACTGTGTTATTTGCAATGGGTCGTTTGCCAGGATGGATCGCACAATGGAAAGAGATGAGAGAAAATAAAGAGCCAATAGGTCGTCCTCGTCAATTGTACGTAGGTGAAACCTTAAGACCATACGTTTCTATAGAAAATAGATAATCTCATTGAGAGATGAAACAAAAAAGCCTCCATGAAATTGGAGGCTTTTTTGTTGGTAGAGTTACTTCAAATAAAAGCCCTCAATCATAGTAGTAGATTGGGGGCTTATTGATTTTTATTTAGAGGATTAAATACTTACTTCAGATCTTATTTTATTATTCAAAATTAAATCTAAGTAAAGATTAATCTGCTTCTTCAAGTTTTTACGTTCATAAATACCGTCTAGAAAACCATGTTCTAACAAAAACTCTGAACGTTGGAAGCCTTCGGGTAAATCTTGTCCAGTAGTGTCTTTTACAACACGAGGTCCTGCGAAAGCAACCAAAGCATTTGGTTCTGCAATATTAATATCACCTAACATAGCATAAGATGCGGTTGTTCCTCCTGTTGTAGGATCAGTACATAGAGAAATATATGGGATTTTTGCCTCAGCCAATTGCGTCAATTTAGCAGAGGTTTTTACAAGCTGCATTAAGGATAATGGAGCTTCTTGCATACGAGCTCCTCCAGATTTAGAAATCATTAAGAAGGGAATCTTTTTTTCTCTCGCATAGTCTATAGCTCTTGCTATTTTTTCTCCAACTACAGAGCCCATTGATCCACCAATAAAAGCAAAGTCCATGGCTGCAATTACAATTGGGGTTCCATAAGAGTTACCCACTGCAGTTCTGACTGCGTCGTTTAGTTTAGTTTTGGCTTGTGCCTCTTTAATTCTATTTGGATAAGGTTTTGTATCCTCAAAATTTAAAGAGTCTACAGAACTTAGATTCTCGTTAAGTTCTTTGTATTTGTTGTTGTCAAATAAAATTTCAAAGTATTCATTACTTCCTATTCTCACATGGTATCCGTCTTCTGGACTTACATATAAGTTTCTTTTTAGTTCGTCCGTGTCGATGATTTTTCCACTCGGGGTTTTGTACCATAATCCTTTTGGTACATCTTTCTTTTCTTCTGTAGGGGTTTGAATTCCTTTATCACTTCTTTTAAACCAAGCTGTCATAATTATTCATTTAAATAAGGAGGCAATTTACTAAAAAAAATAGAGAAACTGTATAAAATCAGTTTCTCTATTTCATTTGGAATGACCTTTATAATCTCTTTGCTTACAAAGTGTTTACGTTGTTTAAGTCTGCAAAAGCTTGTTTCAAACGTGTTTTTAAAGTTTCTTCACCTTTGCGTAACCAAACTCTTGGATCATAGTATTTCTTATTTGGTGCATCTGCACCAGAAGGATTACCAATTTGGGAGGCTAGAAAATCGGTATTTGATTCCATGTAGTCTCTAATTCCTTCCATAAAAGCATATTGTAAATCGGTATCAATATTCATTTTAATCGCTCCATAACCAATAGCTTCTCTAATTTCTTCTACTGAAGAACCAGATCCTCCATGAAATACAAAATCAATTGGGTTATGAGGCAGTCCATGCTTTTCTTCTATGAATTTTTGTGAGTTGTCTAAGATTTTTGGTGTTAATTTTACGTTTCCTGGTTTGTATACTCCATGAACGTTTCCAAAAGCTGCAGCAATAGTAAATCTTGAAGAGACCTCAGATAATTGCTCGTATGAGTAGTTAACTTCTTCGGGTTGTGTGTATAACTTTGATTCATCAACATCAGAATTATCAACACCATCTTCTTCACCACCTGTAATTCCTAATTCTATTTCTAGCGTCATTCCCATCTTGTCCATTCGGGCTAAATATTTTTTACAAATGGCAATATTTTCTTCTAGAGGCTCTTCAGATAAGTCTATCATATGAGAGGAGAAGAGTGGGGATCCCGTCTCAGCGAAGTGCTTTTCGGAGGCTTCTAATAGTCCGTCTATCCAAGGTAGTAATTTTTTAGCTGCATGGTCGGTGTGTAAAATAACAGGGACTCCGTACGCTATGGATAACTCGTGCACATGTTTAGCACCAGCAACAGCACCAGCAATGGCAGCGGCTTGGTTATCGTTGGATAGTCCTTTTCCTGCGTTGAAAACAGCTCCTCCATTAGAAAATTGAATGATAACAGGTGAGTTTAGTTCTTTTGCAGTTTCTAGAACAGTGTTAATCGTATTGCTTCCGGTAACATTTACAGCAGGCAATGCAAATTGTTTTTCTTTTGCAAGTTTAAAAATTTCTTGGACTGCATCTCCTGTAGCAACTCCTGGTTTGATATTGTAACTCATGGTTTGGTTTTTATTGTTGAATTGATACTTACAAAAATAGATGATTTAGGTCAAGCCGGCACTTAAAAACAGTGATGGATACGAAAACGATATCGTATCAAAACGGGTAGTTTATTCCAATATTTAGTACGGAATCATTTAATGTGTAGTTCTTGAACCATTTATTATCAGTCAAATAAGGTTCGTAGGTTTTAAAAGCTAAGTCCAGTCGTAGTACTAAAAAGTTGAAATCGTATCGTACCCCCACTCCAGTTCCTAGAGCTATATTTCCTAGGGATTTTAGGCCAGAGAACAATTCCTCTTCAGTAGCGGTAAAAGTAGCATTTTTTAGATTCCAGATGTTTCCAGCGTCTGCAAAAACTGCTCCATGGATGCTGTTTAAGATTTTAAAACGATATTCTAGACTGGACAGTATTTTGAAGTTACCAATATTAAATTCCAAACCAGAGGCTGAACTTCCTGGTCCAAGTTCATATGTTTTCCAAGCCCTTATATCGTTTGATCCTCCGGCGAAATAACTACTAATAAATGGAATGTCTGTGTTTTCTTTTGTGGGCATAGCGATACCAACAAAAGTTCTAAAGGCAAATGAGTTATGGGTAGAGTTATTCCAAAATTTTCTGAAATCAATATCCAATTTTAAAAACTGTGAAACGGGTACGTTTTTATATGTTTTTTGTCCCTCCTCGCTTTTAAAGATAAATGAATTGACATTCCCAACAGAGGTTATTTTAGCTTTAAAGTAGTTGTATCGAGTGTCGGATAGCCCTTTTTTGCTGTTGTGTTCAAATGAATAAGAAGCGGCAGGAATAATATTATTAGTTGTTATTATACTTCTACGCTCGTTGATGTTTTTTAACGTGTTGTATTCTTCAGGGTTACTTGCCCTGAAGTCAGAGTTTACAGTTGAAATAAATCGATTTGCGTTAAGTGTTGTTAAGTTGTATCCTGTAAAGTATTCTTGTTGGATTTTTTTGATTTTGTTGTATTCTGAGGAGTAAATATTGAAATAGGAGTCAATATTTAAGTTTTTTATGTATTGAATATTTGCAAGTTCTATGATGTGTTTGTTTTTTGAAGAGGATTTCCAATTGTAATCAATAACTCCTGTAATATTTTGTTTGTCTAATCCAATGTTTTTTTGGAAACTAGTACCGATGGTGATCTTAGTTTTTGGTGTCATGGTTCTGGGGACAAGTTTGCTGATAAGAGGAAAAATAAATTTAGGAAATTCTAAAGAAGCATCTATACCTATTTCATAAGCATCGAATTTATTGCTATCAGTACCGCTCACTTTTGTTGCTGTGTCAAAAATACTTCCTTGTAAAGCCAGTTGAAAAATTTCAGCTCCTTTAAAAAGATTTCGATTGATAAAATTAAAACCTCCAGACAGACCTACTTGTTTGATGTTAGAATGAATGATCTCAGTGTTTACACCCACTCCATATTTTTTTAAAGGAGTTAAAGTTATGGTAGTCGCTAATTTGTTATTAGGCAATTCTACTTGGTTTATTTTAACCGCTTTAAAGTTGTTTAAAGATTTCAAGTGTTTTCTAGTAGCCTCTATTGCATCATCACTGTAGGTTTCGTTTGGTTTGATGAAAATAGAGTTTGCTAGCGTTTTTATTTTGTGTTTGATTTTTTGACGGGCATAAAAGTTCACACCATTAAATTCCCTTTTCACATCATAGCTTTTGTCTCTTTTTTCATAGTTATAATCGGTAAGAACCTCGATTTCTTTTATGACCTGTATCTTAGATGGGATTTCTTCTATATTACCTCCGTTATTGATTTTTTTATGATCGATATGAATCTCAACTGGAGTGATATGGTTTTTAGCCAGTGTATCGATATTTTTGAAACTAATCAGGTTTTCTGTGAAGTGGTAAAACCCATTGTTTCTTAGGGTTTTTGTTAGGTTTATGATGGTCTCTTTAAATTTTTCATGATTGTATTGATCCCCTTTTTTTAGAGAAATAAAATGTGTATTGAGTTGTACGATTGAATCTACTGCTTCTGAAGCGATAAAGTATTTGATATCACCAATAAAATATGGTTTTTCCTTAGTTACATTGTAAAGCACTTCGGCTTTTTTAGTATTTCTTGTCGTTCTTGTTTCGACTGTTGCGTCAAAATATCCGCGACGAAAAAAATGAGTTCTTAAATTTTCTGCTGTAGAGACTGTTTTATTTGCATCTAAAATTTCAGGAGCTTCACCATTAGTTAGGAACCAGTCATTAAGACTTTTGTTTTTGTTAATGATCTTAAGGGTCTGTTTTTTTGAAAGTATACGGTCAAGATGGTTGTTCCTTTTTTGAAATTTTAAGATTTTTTGCTTGTGAATGGAGTCATAATCAATGTTTCCAATATTGTAAAAAAACAGCCCAATTGGGAGATTAAGGGTTTTGCTGTTGGGTCTTTGAATTAGATAATCAGTAATTGTGTGGTCTGAAGTTGTTTTTCCTTCTATTTTGATGGTATTTTTTGAAAGTAATACCTCGTCTTTTTTTAGGTGCTTAGTAATATTACAATCGGTAAAAAGGAAACCGAGTAGCGTGTAGAATAGAATATTTAAATGCTTTGCTTTCAAAAAATTATAAAATTGATACTTCAAAAATAAGCATTAAATACTTTAAGAAGTAATGCTTATTGATTTTTAGTTTAAATTTGATTCAAAATTTATTTTCATGCCTATATCTAAGAATCAAATTAAATGGATAACAAGTTTACAACAAAAAAAGCATCGCGTTAAAGAAGGTTTTTTTGTTGCAGAAGGGATAAAGGTTGTCAATGAATTTTTGGATTCAAAGTGTGAGTTGCATTGTTTGTACTTAACGGATGATATCAGGGTTGATTATGAACAGTATTCTCATCAAATTTTATCGCATAAAGAGTTAAGTAGGATCAGTAGTTTGAAAACACCAAATAAAATTTTAGGTCTTTTTAAAATCCCAAACCAATATCCGCTAGAAGATAAAGGTCTTACGGTTGTCTTAGATCAAATAAATGATCCAGGCAATTTAGGAACGATTATTAGGTTGTGTGATTGGTTTGGAGTCAAGGAACTCATTTGTAGTAAAGATACTGTGGATTGTTACAATGCTAAAGTAGTTCAATCTTCAATGGGCTCTCTGACAAGAGTAGAAGTGAAATATGTTGATTTACTTACTTATTTGACACAAAACGATCGCCCTGTTTATTTAGCGGATATGGAAGGAGAGAATGTATATCATGCAACCCTACCAGAAAATGGAGTTGTCATCATGGGGAATGAGGCCAATGGAGTCTCCAGTGACATCAAGGAAATGGTTAAGAAAAAATTGACCATTCCAAGATTTGGGGAGTTTCAGTGTACCGAAAGTTTAAATGTTGCAACAGCAACAGCTATCTTACTACATGAGTTTAGGCGTTCTATTGGAAAGTCAAATTAAGAAAAATTCCACGGGTTTTTAACTCACTAACACTACTTTTAGCGATGGTTCCCAGGCCGTTGAATTCGTTTTGGAAACCGTAAACCCCTCTTATAGAGGGAGAAAACTTAAAGAAAGGGAAGAAAAAACTAGCTCCAAACCCAATTTCTCCAAGAATTATATTTTTTCTCAAAGAAAAATCTCTAGGATTTGCACCATTATCATTATTGTTTTTGTTCGCTGTGAAATTATAATTATATGAGGCTCCCGTGATGAAAAAGCCTTTTACATTGTTAAGCCTTTTGGTTTGAAATTTAAAAAAGAGAGGAAAATGAAAATAGGTTGCAGGTATTTGAGTTTTTTTGTTGTCAAAAGTCAGAGTGTTGGTGCTACTGATGATTCCGGGTTCTGTTAGGAGACTTATAAACTTGTTGAGTTTTACGTCTGCTAAAACTCCAATATGGAATCCTGCACCGCTACTTAGTTCAGCATTATTAGTTTTAATTGCATAACCCCTGTTGTGAAGGCCCAAATAAAAACCATAGCGGATTGGTTTTTGGTCAAAGGTTTCCAATTGCCTAATTTTTTCCATTTGTCCATGACTAACGGCACAAACAAAGATAAAGAGAAGTGCTGCTAATTTTCTCATGCTACTTCATGGCTGTGTAGATAGTAGAAACACCAAGGGTCACTGGGGTGTCTACAATGTTTTTAAATCCATTTTCTCTCAAGATAGCATTGAATTTTTCTCCATACGGGAATGAATTTGCTGACTCAGACAAGTAGGAGTATGCTGTTTGATCCTTGGAAAATAATTTACCAATTAGTGGTAAAAGTATTTTGCTATGAAGTTGGTAACCTTGTTTGAAAGGAAATTTTGTAGGGATAGAAGTTTCCAAAACAACAAAAGTTCCACCGGGTTTTAAAACTCTATTAATTTCTTGAAGTCCTTTATTCAAGTCTTCAAAATTACGGACTCCATAAGATACCGTGATGGCGTCAAAAAAATTGTCTTCGTAGGGGATGTTTTCTGAGTCTCCTAAGACCATCTCAATGTTTCTATCGAGGCTTAGGTCTTTGATTTTTTTCTTTCCAACTTCGAGCATTCCAGAAGAAATATCAAGGCCAATGATATTAGCGCTTGGGATTTCTTGACTTTCCATGATGGCTAAATCTCCTGTTCCAGTTGCAATGTCAAGGATGTTTTTCGGTTGGCTAGCCTTTATGATAGCAACTACTTTTTTTCTCCATTTGATATCAATTCCAAAAGTCATGATTCTGTTTAGGCCATCGTAGTTTTTTGAAATGTTGTTAAACATATCTGCGACTTGTGTTTTCTTAGTGGCTTCAGAATCTTTGTAGGGTTTTATTATTTTTGACATAGCTACTAAGTTTATCCGTTTACGGCAATTACATTGTTTACTTTGTTTGGCAGCATCTCCTTTAGCATGGTTTCAATACCGTTTTTTAATGTTATGGTAGAAGAAGGACATCCACTACAAGCTCCCTGTAAGATGACATAAACATCTTGAGTTTCTATATCATAGGATTGAAAAATAATATTACCGCCATCATTTGCGACAGCAGGTTTCACGTATTCTTCTAGGATATTTGCAATTTCCAATGGAACCCCTTCAAGCTCTTGGATAGGGGTAGTTGGAATTTCTATTTTTGGTTTTTCAATACTGGTGTCAATTATTATCTTGTTAGATTGTATGTATTCTTTTAGGAAAGATCTTAGTTGTATATTGATTTCACCCCATTCGATATTATCTTTTTTGGTTATAGAAACATAGTTCTCTGAAATGTATACTTCTTTTACAAAAGGAAAGTCAAATAGTGTTTGAGCCAATGGCGAGTTGTTTGCATCCTCTATTGATTTGTATTCATGGTCGTCTGGGGTTAGCATTTTGTTACAACCAAATTTCATCACCATCGGGTTTGGGGTGCTTTCTGCGTAAATTTCTATCGCGACTTTTCTTGTTTCTGCTTTGTCAGTTACGATGGTGTTTCCCTCGTTTAGGTAGATTTCTATCAGTTCTCTAATGTCGTTTTGGATATCACTCCATTCCACAATATCGTATTTCTCTATCGCAATAAAATTAGCACTGATGAATACTTTACTAACAAAAGGGAGTTTGAAAAGTTGTTGGGATATAGGGGACTCTCCTGCTTCATCTATATTGTTAAATTGATAGCTTCCGCCTTTGGTGACTTGTGCATTGCTTACAAACTTTACAATGGATGGATTGTTAGTTCCTTCAATAGTGATTTTATGTGTGTTCATTCCTCAAAATTATTTGTGACAAAAGTAGTTTATTTATATTTAATTGTCCCTAAAATTTCAGGGGTTGATCACCGTTTTTGGTGAGATTTGTTTTAAAAAGAACAAGTATAAGTAGCGATTATTCTTGAGTTTTTGTTGTTGACTGAACCAGTATTGATTCTTTCATATTGCTGATTTAAATCATTGAAGTCATATTTGTTGTTTTGCAATACTTTTCTGTACGCTAGATCTAATCTAGAAGCTCCAAATCTAAAACCAGCACCTAAGGAACTAGTGAGTTGGTCTCCAATACTTAAGATATCAAAATCTCTTGCGTTTAATGACTTCCTGAAGGGGCTTTGTTCGTGACCAACTCCAAACCTTAGGCTCGTATTTTTAACACGAAATTCTCCTCCTATATTGATGTTGTGAGTATTTTGTAACACGTCGGAAAAGTATTGATTGTTCTCTTTGAATCCATTGATTATTTCTTGGTTGTTTATAGGGTCTAGGTTGGAAAGATGTTGAGGAGGATCCGTGGAGAGTGTGTTGTACGCCTTGTAGGTATAGTCTAAGTTGATGAATCCAATTTTACCAATAACTAAAGCACCACTTAGGCTCAGTTTGCTAGGTGTCCTCAGTAGATAATCTAGATTAGAATTATTTGTATAGGGGGCTGCCGCTTCGATATTCTCAGCTGGAATACTGGCTATTAATTCTCTAGTGTTTGCTTCTTCTGATAACTCATACCAGATGGGAGATTCAAAAGATAAGCCCAGTCTAACAGCTCGTATTGGTTTGTATATGAATCCTACGTTAATTGAGAAGCCATCTGCAGTCTCATTCAAATTTTCAGTAGTCAATGCGTCCAAAATATTGCCATCTTCATCGGTGCTTAATTCGTTCAATGTTGTAGATTGAGAAAAATCAAGATGATGAATATTTAAGCTGAATCCAGCATAAAAATTCTTTCCGTATTGCCCAGCAAGAGCTAGATTTAATTTAGAGGATTTTCCATCAATATAATTATAGAAACTTTGGCTAATGGCATTTTCATACGTGTTTTCAGGGTCGGGATCGTTAGGGTGTGAGATAAAACTTGGGAACCTACTGTTGCCAAAAAAAGAGTTTCTTGTATGAAAATTAGCAGTTCTTTGGTGGTTGATTGCAAAACTAACCTTTGACCAATTGTTCGCAATCAGAGGGTCATCAAAAACAATGACGGCTCCTACTTGATTTCGATTAAAGGTGGTTGACTGATTACTCTGAGTAGATTCGTAATAATTTGTTTCGTTGCTGTGATTGATCGATCCGTAAGTCAAACTTATTTCACTATGATGATAAATGGCAATACCTGCGGGGTTAATGTTGAGGCTACTTAGGTCTCCTCCTACAGCACCCATAGCACCATTTAGACCTGTAAATCTAGCCGTTCCTGTGTTGTTGTTAGATGAAAAAAGAATTCCTAAATCTGTATAGTTGTAGGTTTGTGCATGAGCATGAAAACCAATAATTGATAGAAGGATGATATAAAAATGTTTTCTCATAATACTGGGGGTTAACGCCTTCTGTAGCTATTGCTATTGCTTCTGTAGGAGGAACTGTTGGATGATGACTTATTTGTGCTACTTTTAGAAGAACTACTTGAGGAACCACTCGAAGAACCACTATTGTAGGTGCGACTGGTAGTTTTTGGAGTGTAGCTACTTTTAGCAGTATTTGAGCTCCGAGCCTTGCTTCTTCTGTATGAATTGTTTGATTTTGAACCGTTGTTGTTGTAGTATTTGCTCGAAATGTTACCTTCGTTGTTGTATGAATATCTATTCTTTCTGTACGAATTGCTATTGCTTCTGTATGCCCTAGTTTTGTTACGAAGGAATTTGTTGTTTGAGTTTTGCCATCTAAAATGATTGTATCTGTTGTTGTAGCGTGTATTATAGTTGCCCCAATAGCTGTAAGGATTGTAAAAATTGTTCCAACCGTAAGGGGAATTCCATCCATAACCATTCCATCCATAACCATTCCATCCATAACCGTTCCATCCATAACCATTCCATCCATTGTTAAGACTCCAAAAACGGTATTCCCATCTGCTATTCCAGTAAGGATCGATGTTGTTGTTTAAATAAACATAGGTGTTTGTTGTGCTGTAGTCCTCTCTGTATTGATTTTTGTTAGTTGTTATAGTGGCTTCTTCAAAATTGAGGTTAGCCATGTCGTTAGCTAGCTTCATCTCATCAGAGAAAACAGTATTGGGTATGTGTCTAGGGGATTCATAAATACCGTCATAGTAAACAAAATTTTTGTTGTTGATACAAGAGGAATTTAGCACAATAAAAAAGATCAAAAAAAGGTGTTTTGACCAATTCGAGAGTAAACCTTTATGTATATCCATAATACTCATGATTTTATTGTTGAACAATGCAAAAAAATGTAGTTTTGCTCCTTGTAGGTATTAATATTTTATAAAAATACAATTTTTGTGCCAAAGAAAACGATATGGGATCTAAATTAACAAGTAGGAGTACAGATTACTCAAGATGGTATAATGAATTGGTTGTCAAAGCTGATTTGGCTGAGAATTCAGCAGTTCGAGGATGTATGGTCATAAAGCCGTATGGATATGCCATATGGGAAAATATGCAGAAGGAGTTAGACCGAATGTTTAAAGAGACCGGTCATGAAAACGCCTATTTCCCATTGTTTGTTCCCAAAAGTTTGTTTGAAGCTGAAGAAAAAAATGCAGAGGGTTTTGCAAAAGAATGTGCAGTGGTGACGCATTATCGTCTAAAGACAGATCCAGAAAACCCTGGAAAATTAATTGTCGATCCAAAGGCTAAATTAGAGGAAGAATTAGTGGTTAGACCAACGAGTGAGGCTATTATTTGGAATACGTATAAAGGTTGGATTCAATCTTACAGAGATTTACCAATCAAAATAAATCAATGGGCCAATGTGGTGCGCTGGGAAATGAGAACTAGGTTGTTTTTAAGAACAGCAGAGTTTTTATGGCAAGAAGGGCACACCGCACATGCGAGCAAGGAGGAGGCTTTAGAAGAAACGAAACTAATGCAGCAGGTTTATGCTGATTTTGCTGAAAACTTTATGGCTATGCCAGTAGTGAAGGGTGTGAAATCAGAAAGTGAGAGATTTGCGGGAGCAGATGAAACGTTTACCATTGAGGCTTTAATGCAAGATGGTAAAGCTTTGCAAGCGGGTACTTCTCACTTTTTAGGGCAGAATTTTGCAAAAGCTTTTGATGTAAAATATACTTCCAAAGCAGGTAAGCAAGAGCATGTTTGGTCTTCCTCTTGGGGAGTGTCCACTCGCCTGATGGGTGGTTTGATCATGACGCATTCTGATGATTTAGGATTGGTGCTGCCTCCAAAATTAGCGCCAATTCAAGTTGCGATCGTACCTATATATAAGACTGATGAGCAATTACAGGCCATCACAGAAAAAGTAGATTTAATATCAAACGAATTAAAGTCAAAAGGTATTTCTGTAAAGTTTGACAGTAGAGATACTCATAAGCCTGGTTGGAAGTTTGCAGAATATGAGTTGAAAGGTGTTCCTGTGAGAATTGCAATTGGAGCAAGGGACCTTGAAAATGGAACTTTAGAAATAGCGAGGAGAGACACCCTAGAAAAACAGAGCTATTCGCAATCTGAGGCTGTTGAGGTTGTAGAGAGGTTGTTGAAAGAAATCCAAGATAATTTATGGCAAAAAGCTTTAGATTACAGAGACCAACATATTACCTCAGTGGATTGTTTTGAAGAGTTCAAAGATGCCATCCAAAACAAAGGAGGTTTTGTTGCGGCTCACTGGGATGGTACAGCGGCTACAGAAGATAAAATTAAGGAGATTACAAAGGCAACAATACGATGTATTCCCTTAGATTTTAAAGAAGAAGAAGGGGTCTGTGTTTTTACAGGAAAACCATCTAATAAGAGGGTTTTGTTTGCAAAAGCGTATTAATTAAAAAAGTATAAAAAAGTTTTAAAAAACTTTGCGGTATTACAAAACGTATGTATATTTGCAACCGCTAAAGTAAAAAGTGAAAGCTTTTAGATTTACAGCAATGGTCCGTTCGTCTAGGGGTTAGGACGCATGGTTTTCATCCATGTAACAGGGGTTCGATTCCCCTACGGACTACAATTTTTTTTGAATAAGATAACACATAAATAAGATGGCAAATCACAAGTCAGCATTAAAGAGAATAAGAAGCAACAGCGCTAAGCAGGTAAGAAACAAGTACCAGCACAAGACGACAAGAAACGCTGTAAGAGTTTTGCGTAGCATGACAGATAAGACTGAGGCTGAAGGGCAATTGTCTAAAGTTGTTGGTATGTTGCAAAAACTAGCTAAAAACAACATTATTCATCAGAATAAAGCAGCTAATTTACAGTCAAAGTT
>Ga0209136_1000077_pt1 | contig 71592 bp, 63 predicted proteins | sample SaaInl0LU_22_DNA_FD_184640 | JGI IMG/M metagenome (GOLD analysis project Ga0209136, IMG submission 184640) | Marine microbial communities from expanding oxygen minimum zones in the Saanich Inlet - ESP_90LU_22_DNA (SPAdes) (version 2) | ecosystem: Environmental > Aquatic > Marine > Intertidal... | reverse complement strand
CCTACGACTTCGTGCAGATGGACGCAATCACAGGAGTGGGGATTCCTTCGTATTGGAACCCGACCATGCGATTGCTCTTCGAACAGTACCAGCGCATTGTCTTGTTTACAGATGCTACCCAATTCCCCAACAACGGCGGAACGGATTACCTACTCAACATTCTAGCACCCTCTGTACAGGCCTATGTGCAGAACGGCGGGAAAATTTTCACGAGTGCGCAGCTCACAGGAACCATGGACATGACGGCCATTAATGACGTGTACCCGATCAGCGGGTCTGTGGTTGCGCCAGGTCAGGCCCGTTTGACCAATGACAGCGCTATGGTGCCTGTAGATACCAGCGGTGCTCGTCCTACGATTCGTCCAAAGAACATCGTTTTAGGTGTAACGCCTGTAGTTCCGGCGGCAGACGCGAACGCTTACTACACCGCGCAGCTTACTAAGATTGCAGGATGGACAGGAGACAATACGGTGGGTGCCATTCGCGCTCGCAACGGTGAAGTGTTCGAGGTCTTTTTCTCTATTCCTTTGCACCAATTTTCACGTCCAACCGGTACCAATGGTGGGGACCTTCTTGAATACATATTGAATGAAGAATTTTAGAGTACTTCTTGCCCTAACCGTGCTGTTTTCAGGCAGCGTGTTTGCTCAAAGCAAAGGGGTGCTTTCAGGAACGGTGCTAGATAAAGCCACAGGGGAAACCCTTCCGAATGCCTCGATCACCATCGTCGGTACCTACTACCAGGCGTTAAGTGATTTTTCAGGCGGCTTTAAGATCGATGACATCAAACCGGGTACCTACAGCGTGAAAGTGCAGTTTATCGGGTACCAACCGACCTTAGTGAATGGGGTACGTGTCAAGGCAGGTCAGACGAAAAATTTGCGCGTGCAAATGGTCGAGCAGAATGAGATGCTCAACACGGTGACTGTAGTCGGACGTAAAAATCAAGTGGATCTCGAGAAAGCCTCTTCTGCGATCAGTTTTTCTGCCGAGGAGATCGGTTCTCTAGTCGCCAAAGGGGTGGAAGATATTATCGCGCAGCAGGCCGGGGTTCAAAAAACAACAGATGGTATCCAGATTCGTGGTGCACGTGTGTATGAAACCGAATATCTCGTGGATGGTATTTCTGCACAGGATCCACTCGCTGGAACTGGCGGTGGGGTGAGCGTGAGTTCTTCGTCGCTCTCCTCGATCGATCTGATGACCGGTGGGGCGAGCGCGGAATACGGCGGCGGTTCTTCCGGGGTAGTGAACACGACCATCAAGGAAGGTGGTAAGCAGCTTCGCTGGAGTGCCCGTTACAGTTCAGACCAATTCACTCCTGCCACCTTCAACACAGACCGCGCGGAGGTCACTTTGAGCACACCTATTCCGGGCACAGGCAAGAAATTGACCTTGTTTACCAGCGCAAATGCGGACATTACAGATCATTATTTTGGGGCGACGGCTTCGCAGCTCAACAGCAGCTTATTCCCCGATAATCCGGCACTCTGGGCGCCGCGTCAAAGTAACGACTACACGCACACGACCAAACTCGTATGGCGCTCGAAAGGCGCTGGAAAAATCTCGCTGACCAATTCCCACAGCCTCAAGGTCAATCAAAATTCGCGTACCCTGCAGATTGTCGGGTTCGACGCCTTGCTCGCTCCCGGGTTTCAATACAACCGCTCGAACAACCTCGACAATGCCACAACCTACACGCACCACAGCAATCTTACGGTGCTGCAATGGCAAAAACGACTCAGTGCAAAATCGGGTTTAAGTCTCTCTAGCGGACGCCTCTTTACGAATCTGCGCGCAGATGCAAACGGTCGCCCTTTCCGCTCTGAGACGGTCGATCAGATCTACGATGAGGACTACATCTTTACCGGGACCATGAACATTTTCAACCCGAACGATGCCTCAGGAACCTATTACCTCATACCCGGCGATGGCCTCGTGAATAATGGCGGTATCACCTCCATTTGGCACGATCACTATGCGGAGGAATACACGCTTAAGGGCAAATTTACCTACTCGCCGAACGAGGTGCATAACGCTTCAGCAGGTTGGGAGCACGCCTTTACAGAATACCAGTGGGCCGATGTGTTCCGTCCATGGGTAGGTGCGCCGATCGTACTGAACGACAGTGTTTCCACGCCGTCTATTTCCATCGGTAGCAGCAATGATATTTGGAAGGTTGACCCGCAAAAAGGTGGCTTTTTCGTGCAAGACCGCATCGAATACCAGGGCATCAAGGCAACGATCGGGATGCGTTTGAACTACTGGGCACCGGGCGCCTTTGCCGATAATGCCGTGAACGATCCTTCTTCCCCGGTTTTGGACCAAGTTCGCGAAGATTACATGAACTCCACGATCGGTGTGGCCGGCTTGCGCTGGAAACTCCGCATGTTGCCACGTTTGAACGTCAGTTTCCCGGTGACGGAGAATAATGTTCTTTACTTTAACTACGGCCACAGCATGCGCACCCCACACCCGCGTTTCTTGTACGCCGGGCTGGATCCTGCCTATCAAGACCGTTCGTTCCTGTCGAATCTGGGGAATCCAAATTTGAATCCGGAGGTCAATATTTCCTACGAGATTGGGTACAAGACCTTGCTAGGAACACGCTTGGGTTGGACGCTGAATGCATTTAACAACAACCGCTTTGACTACATCGTAGCGCGCCGCGTGATTACTACGGATGCTACGGGAAGACCGGTAACGAAGACCATGTACATCAACCAGGATTATGCGAAAGTCCTCGGTATCGAAACCCAATTCAATGCGCGCCTGTCCGATTCTTGGCAAACCTTCGTGAATGGTTCCTACCAGCAAGCACGTGGAAAGAGCAACTCTGCCCGTGAAAGTGCCCTGCAGATTGCCCAGACCGGTGAAGTGCCTCTTTCTCAGGAACAATTCTTGGCTTGGGACCGTCCTTGGAAATTTAATGCTGGGATCACCTATGCAAACGACAGCAGCAAATGGCGCGGTACATTAAGTGCGCGTTACACCAGTGGATACCGCTACACGCCTCAGAATTTGATCGGTTATAATGATCTTGGGCGGCCGCAATATGAGGTAGACAACACGCGCTTTTTAGAAGGTCGCGGATTGTACTGGTTCAACGTCGATGCAAAAGTCAGCTACCAGCTCGTGCAACTCAAAGGTGGCCGTGGGGTGGCATTAAGCGCTGAGGTGACGAACCTGACCAACCGCCGCAATGCGCAGATCGTGAATCCGATCACCGGACGAGCGTATGAGTATGGAGATAATGTGCCCCTTACTTGGCGCGATCCAAGACCAGAATTTAATGGACCCCAGGAGAGTGGCGTTGACCCGCGCAACCCTGCCCGTTACAGTGCACCTATTCAATGTTTCATCGGAATGCAAATGTCATGGTAATGCGCAGAATACTACTACTTCTCACTTTTGCCTTGACCTACAGTGCTCAAGGACAGCTTTTGCCGAACTACGGCGAGGAGCGTGCCGGTCTTAGTGCCTTTACCTTCTTGAAAAGTCCGATCGATCCGTGGAGTGCGGGACTGGGTGGAACCAGCCTTTCCAACCGCCATGCCTATGGATTAGCGGTGAACCCTGCGTTGCTAACCGCCGGAGATCAGCAAGGATTTTTCTCGGGCTCGCGACAGATCGGTGGCGACATCAACCATGAGTTTTTTAGTGTTTCTAAGGCACGTTCGGCCAACCAGGTCGTGGGTGTTTCCGTGAATTCGCTCTACACCGGAGGGATTGTTGAACGTACCGTGTGGCAGCCGCAAGGCACCGGACGCATCGTGAATGGAGCGCTGACGAGCGTTGGAGTGGGGGTCGCTCAGCGATTTTCAGATTATTTCAATGCCGGTGTTCAGCTGAAATACGGCCAAGAGCAGTTGGGGGCGTTTCGAGCGCACAGCATCGCGGTCGATTTAGGCTTTCACTATGAATTGGACTACCGGGAGCTGACCTTCGCGGCCGCTATTTTGAATTTCGGGCCGTCTTCACCGATCACTCAAGTTGGGAATTTGCCGACCACCGTGAATACCGACACCACGGCAAGCTCGGTGGCCGCACCGCCCCAAGTATTTTCGATGGGCATGCGCTTCGTTGCTTTTGAAGCCAACCGCCACAAGGTGTACAGCTCCTTTCAGCTGAACCACCCGTCCGATAACAATGAGAATTACAGCCTTGCCGCGGAGTATGTGTACATGGATCTGTTCGAAGCACAGCTCGGGTACCGCTTTGTTTCCCGCTGGGCAGCACCGAGTTTCGGCTTCTCGACACGTACCCATGTCGGAGGCTGGCCTATGCACGTAGGGGTGAGTGCTTTGCCGACCCCGGCGCGCAGATACCAGTGGGTTATTGGAGTTCGTGTAACGCCTTTAAATTGGTCAAAATGATGAAAAAGAATCGACTATTTATCCTTCCGCTCCTCGTGCTGTTGACAAGCAGTTGCGAGAATTACTGGGGAGAAAAAACGGATCTTGGGTTTATCGACATCCCCAATTATGAAGTGCGTGAGATCGCTTATGTGCCACTCGAACCCAAACTCTACGACGTCAGCTCGCCCATCGACATCACCATGGGCTACGACGAATTCCTGTATGTTGTAGACAGCGCCACTTCGGAAATTGCCCGCTACGATGTCGCATGGCAACCGCAAGGCCGCATCCAAATCCCAGGGGTAGTGAAAGTCGTTCAAGACCGCAAGTTCGAACTGCTCGCTATCGGCACTTCTGATACCACCGTGAATGGCGTAGATTACGATCTGACCACCATTTACCGCATCAATTTTGAAGAAAATGGCGCTTTGGACTTTGCCACTGCGCAGGTCGAAAAAGTGGCCGTACATCCCTTCTACTTCAAAAACAGTTTCTCCTCGTCCGATGCCAATGTGCGTTTCACCGACATCGCCGTTCAAGGGGGAGTAAGCCCAGAGGCGAACAACCGTTATTATGTCTCTAGAACGGGAACGAACCCGAACAACGCCGGTTTCGGACCGGACAATGCCGTGGTAGTTTTTTCCAATACAGACCAGTTCGTTACCTCCGTTCCGGTTAGCGCCGCGGGAGCCGTTTACAACGACTATTTTAAAAAACCGATGGCCTTAGCGTCCTTTACCCAACCGCCGCAGATTGCCGCTCAGCCTTCTCAAGATTTTTGGGTCGTCAACAATGATCCTGATCAAAGCATCCAGGTGCAGCACATACAGTTTGAAGAAGGACCCTTCGGTGCTGTCTATCAACCGGTGTTTTATTCCACCACGGATCCTATTGCAGATCGCTACCTCCAAACGGCGAACAGGTTCCAAGATCCAGTAGATATTGCTTTTGCTGGGGATGGAAACGCTTTTGTTTTTGTCGCAGACGGTGCAGTAGATTCTGTCTACCAATTCACCTCTAACGGTTTGGAAGGCGTTCCGCCCCCGCCTGCTTCAACGGCTAAAACACACACCCGCGCTACGATCGGTGGGTTCTCCGAGCTCTCCGCCTTGTGCTATTACGATCGCATACTTTACGTGGCGGACAAGGGTACGGGGACGATCAGTAGATTTCAGCTAACCTTAGACTTCGAATAACACTTTAATAATCTGATTCTTTTATTTTTGTAACCAATTCATTCATAATAATGCACATGAGAAAATTTACACTCTTTTTTGCGATGCTATTCGGCATGTTCGCTGCACAGGGACAAGGTTGTTCTGACCTGTTCTTCAGTGAGTACATCGAAGGAGGATCGAACAACAAAGCCATTGAGCTTTACAACCCTACAAGCGCTGCTATTTCCCTTTCAGGATACGAAGTCCGCTTGTTCTCGAACGGAAACACCTCAGGAAACATCCTGACCTTCCCTTCAACCGCAACGATTCCTGCAAACGGAACGTACGTTATTGCGAACTCTGGTTCGAACGCTGCTATTCTTGCGGTGGCGGATACGACTTCTAACGTTACCTATTTCAACGGTGATGATGCATTAGCATTGATGAATGGAACGGATACTTTGGATATCATCGGCGTTGTCGGTACGGATCCAGGTTCTGAATGGACGGTAGGTAGTGGTTCTACTAAGGACAACACTATCGTGCGTAAAGCGTCTGTTTCAGGTGGAACAACAGACTGGTCAGTTTCTGCTACCCAGTGGGACGTGTACCCTAAGGATACGACGATGTACTTAGGAGCTCACACCAGCAACTGTGCAGCGGCTGTTTCAGGTTGTGACGAGTTGTTCTTTAGTGAGTACATTGAAGGAGGATCGAACAACAAAGCGATTGAGTTGTACAACCCTAATGCTTCAGCAGTTTCATTAGCAAACTACGAAGTTCGCTTATTCTCGAACGGAAACACTTCAGGAAACATCTTGACCTTCCCTTCAACGGCAACGATTCCTGCAAACGGAACGTACGTTATTGCGAACTCTGGTTCGAACGCTGCTATTCTTGCAGTGGCGGATACGACTTCTAACGTTACCTACTTCAACGGGGATGATGCACTAGCATTGATGAATGGAACGGATACTTTGGATATCATCGGTGTTGTCGGTACGGATCCAGGTTCTGAATGGACTGTAGGTAGTGGTTCTACCAAGGACAACACTATCGTTCGTAAAGCTTCTGTTTCAGGTGGAACAACAGACTGGTCTGTTTCTGCGATGCAGTGGGACGTTTACCCAAAGGATACGACGATGTATTTGGGGGCGCACACTTCGAATTGTGCTAGTTCAACACCAGCGCCAACCTTCCCGGATGTAGTTTCTATCTCTAGTTTCAATAGTGTTGATGCCAACGGTGTTGCAGATTCTTTGACTGCGATGAAGTGGATCAAGGCAGTGGTGACCTCTGTTGATTTCGACGGAAATGCAGGTTACTCGTTCTTTGTAAAGGACGCAACTGACGGAATGAACATTTTCAACTACTCTGATGTAAGTGGATACACTACTCCTACCATTGGAGATAGTTTGGCGATCCATGGTGAGGTTGAGCAATACAACGGTTTGACTGAATTGAAAGCGGATTCTATTTACGTATTGAATCAAGGTAATCCGATCGGTGCTCCGACTACGGTAACTACGTTGGATGAAACTACGGAGAGTGAATATATTCAGTTGATTGGATTTGAAGTAGTTGCAGGTCAATCTTGGGCGGCTTCTGGTTCTAACGCAAGTGTGTTGATTACCAACGGTACGGACACGTTGACCCTTCGTATTGACAAAGACACAGATATCGATGGCAGCACTGCGCCGGCAGGTAAGTTTGATGTGAAGGGAATTGGTTCTCAATTCGACTTCAGCAACCCTTACACTGAAGGCTACCAAATCTTGCCACGCATGTTGAGTGATATTTACGAATACCCTGTTATGCCATTGTACACTATTACTGATGTAGTAGCTATTGATGCTGACGGTATTGCCGATAGCTTGAATGTATTGTGTAAGCTCGAAGGAACTGTTTTAGGGGTGGACATGCAAGGTTCAACTACCGCGATCCAATTCACGATTCATGACGGTACAGAAGGTATCGGTGTATATTCTTCGGTTCCTGCAGCTCAGAGCTACACGGTAATGGAGGGTGATGAAGTACGTGTTATTGGTTCAATTGGCCAATTCTACGGATTGACTCAATTGTACGCTGATAGCATCACATTCATTTCTTCAGGAAATACTTTGCCTACAGCGACCATCGTTACGGCATTGAACGAGGCTACTGAAAGTGACTTGGTGACTTTTGAAAACGCAACACTTGTTGACCCTAGCCAGTGGACTGGTACAGGAGCAGGTTTCAACGTAGACATCACCAACGGTACAGATACCATTTCTATGCGTATCGATAACGATGTTGATCTCTACAGTGAGCCAGCTCCAGTTGGATTCTTCAACGTAACTGGTATCGGTGGTCAGTTCGACTTCTCTAGCCCGCATCTAAGCGGTTACCAACTATTGCCACGTTACATGGCAGATATCACTCCAGCCACTTCTGCTGCAATGCCTTCTATCTACGTAAGTGAGATCATGTCAGGTTCTAATGCGAGTGCATGGAATGCGGATTGGTTCGAAATCACGAACTACGGCGATAGCACTGTTGACCTCACTGGTTTCTCTTGGGACGATGAGAGCGGTATTTCAGGAACATCTGTATTCCCAGCAGTATCACTTGCTCCAGGTGAGGCATTAGTAGTTTGGGACGATTTTGCTGCGAACGAAGACAGCTTGTTGGTTTCTTGGAAATTGAACCCAGGCGCTGTTCAGGTGATTTCTTCGGACGAACTCACTGGTTCTTTCCCGTCATTGAGTCAAAACGGCGACGGTGTGTTCTTGTACAACGCAATGGGTATTGAAATTACCAACAGTTTGTACGCTTCTGCGACTGCAGGTGTAACTGTAGAATTCGATACTACTGGTACCTTCACTGCTGATGCGGTTGATGGTGTCAATGGTGCATACACTTCTGTATTGGGTGATGTAGGTTCTCCTGGAAACATGACGCCTAACTCGAACGCAGGTGAGTTTGCATTGAACGGTCGCATCTACCCGAACCCAACGCTAGGTGCTTTCAGCATCGAGATGAACCAGAGCGACGTGTATACGGTAGAGGTACTAGACGTTCGTGGTGCATTAGTAGCGAAGACGGTCGTAGAAGGAGCTTTGATCCCTATGGAGATCAGCGCGCCAGCAGGTATGTACCTGGTACGTATCTCTTCTGCAAACGGAACGGCTACTCAGCGCATCCAGTTGCACTAAGACGAGATTTACTTTAGAGGCGCAGCGCCAATTCTTAAAATTGGCGCTGCGCTCTACAAGTAGAAACATAAAAAACCGCAACTCTCGAAAGAGGGTTGCGGTTTTTTCTTGGGAGAAAATTAGGGAGATTAGCCCTCGTTCTTTTTGAAGAATTTAGCCGGCGAGCCGTACCAAATTTCGTTCGCTGGCACATGCGCGCGTACCTGAGAGCAAGCGCCGATGATCGCACCATCGCGGATGCTAAAGCCGGGCATCAAAGTAACGTTTGCACCGATCAAGACGTTATTTCCTACGCCTTCGACCACTTTTACGTTCCCTTCTTGCAAGTTCGGGGTGTCAGTCAACACGAAGCCATATTTGATGGTGGTGTTTGTTCCGATCGTCGCATTCGCTGAAATGGTACAACGCGAGCCCATGGTCGTGCCGTCGCCTATGATGACGTTCTCGCGAATCTCGCAGTAGGCGGTAAACTTACAATTGGCTCCAATCTTAGCGCCTTTTCGAACGATACAGAACGGACCGATCTCAGTGTGGTCGCCGATCACTACATCGTCTTCAACATAGGCTAACGGGTGGATTTTTGCGGATTCTGAAATCATCTATTTTTTTGTTTTTGGTTTCGGCATGCCGCTCGGGTGTGCCTTTGTTTTTAATTGTTTCGCAGGGACGCCTACTAGCGTTGCGCCTGCTTCTGTCGTGTCTTTCGTAACTACCGCTCCTGCGCCCACGATGGTTTCCGGGTGCAGCTTCACTTTAGGACGGAAGACCGCCGAAGAGCCGATGAAACAGTAGTCTGCAATCCGTGTGTTGCCACCGGTGATTACATTGTTTGCAAAATGCACAAAATTTCCGATTTGAGTGCCATGTCCGATGCGCGATCCTGGGGCCAATAAACTGTGGTGGCCGATGCTCGTCTTTTCGTTGATCGAGCCGCGTACCACGACCGTATGTGCGCCTAGGAAGCTGTGCGCGCCCACGTGTACGCCGCCGATCTGCGGTTGAATGACTTTCTCTGTTTCTTCTTCGTTCCAAGTCCAGGCCACACCACAAGCGCCGATCACCGAACCGCTTTCCACACGAACGCCTTCTTCAATGATAGTGTTGTCGTGTAGGGTACAGTGCGATTTTATGATGGTGTTAGCGCCGATCTTCACCTTGCCGATGACACAGAACGGATCGATCTGCACGTTGTCGCCGAGCTCGGCCTCTGGATCGATCACCGCGTGTTGGGATACCATGCCGGTCGAAACTTCAGCATGAAATTCTTGCAATATGCGGTAATAGGTGAGCTGCGGTTGGGCATCGATGTACAGTACGGTGTTGCCAGTGCCGGGTTCGCTCATAGGAGTGTCGGTGGAGGCAAGGAGCAGGGAGTCCTCGATAGGAAACGCCATGCGCTCGCCGAGGTAGAAGTAAAATCCGTTCGGTATGGGCTCGAAGATGGAGGCGAATGAAAGGAATTGGTCCAGGGGGAAAGGTCCGCTCAGACGGTGCGAAATTCCGCGACTCTCGAGGTAGTTGAGGATCTGTTTAAGCGTAATAGTCGACATAGGTCAGCTGCTTTGTGCGTTGAATAATCTGCGTTTGAATGTGCGCTGGAAGAGTCACCGGAGAAGGACTTTTAAACACCGAATAGGTGCTGTTGTCGTTGCGATCCCCCGTGGCGGCAATGAACTTTCCCACCTGCGTGGCCAATTCCATCCCGAGCCATTCAAAAATCTCTCGGACCTCCGCCAACGTAGCTGCCAACAGGTCGTCGTAGCGTACCACCTTCACGCGCTCCGGAAATTTCTGTGCGTTTTCACGATGGATCTGCTCGGCACGTGCCCAGCCGTCAAACCCGAAGAATTCCTCAGGTCGGCCTCCGTTCTTAGCGGGTGCATGCTCCCATTCCTGGTTGATGTCCCATTCTGGGTAGAACTCGCGCGGTGCATTGTACCACGAATTCAGCACACTGATCGGATCGCGACTGATGAACAGCATCTTCACATCGCTCTGTTCCAAGAGGCGCTCAGCGAGCTGGTGGTAGCGCACATTTTTATAGAGCAGGGCTGTGGGGTCGGCTTTCTCGAAATCGTGCTTCGGCAACACAAATTCGCTCTGAGCATGAAGCAGTTTATGGTGAAAATCTTGGGCATCTCCGGCGCTGAAATCCGCGCTGAGGTAATTTTTGAATTCGTAGGAAAACAGGGGCTGGTAGCGGTAGGCGATCGCAGGGTGTGCATTCAGGAGCTGACCGAGCCAAGTTGTGCCCGAGCGTGGAACCCCAAAAAGTGCAATGTGCTGCATCATGCTGCTTTAAACCAATTCGTATTTGTCCAACAGTTCCCGAAGTTCTTCCGCTGTTGAATGACAAAGATGATGAAAAATGGAGTACTGGTATTGCGGATCTTCAAGGGTCATTTGAATGAATTGGAGCTCGATGCCGCGCTCCTTGAAATAGGACTTCTCATAGAGTGCCGTTCCGCCGATCGGGTTGATGATCGTGGTCGCCTCGAGCTGCGTTGCGATATCAATCATCCCATCCGCTCTGCTCAGCGCCGTACGTCCAATGCTCGTGTCCAAGAGCTGCGTGTTCATCTCCAAAAATCCATGAATGCTCGTGATTAAATCAAAATTTAGCGCAGCGAGGCTATCCGGTTGCCGTTCTAAGGCCGTGTCTAAAAACCATATCGCCCGCTCGTAATAGGGCGCCTTTTGGTATTTGTGGTGGAGTGTCGTTTTAAGTTTCGACCACAACTTCCCATCTAAATTCACGCCGATCTCTCGCGTGTTTAAATTTTGCGAAGCGCCGATCAGCGGCACTCGAATGGGCTGCTCGTCGACCACTGTGTTCTTGTGCATGAAGCCCTTTTTCTTGAAGGTAGCATGGTCCATGTTCACCCACACGTCTACCGCCTGGATGAGCTGGAAGTATCCGAGGTAGGGAAAAAAGTACGGTTGCATGATAGCTACTCTCATCGCGTTAGTCCAGTAGCGTTTGGTAGGCCGCTTCGATGCGCTTCGGGTCGAAGTACGCTAAGGCAGCGGCCTTGTTGTGTTCTTTTTGTTCTTCGCTGAGGGCCGTCGTCCAGTCGTCGCTGCTCAGATCGTCGAGCGTTGCGAAGTGGAAGCCGTGCTGCTCGAGGTAGGGGATCAGTACGCTGTCGGGATGCACGAACACTTTGGTGCCGAGGAGCATCGAAATGAACAGCGAGTTGCCGGCTTCCTGGCGGCGGTGGCCGAAGATGGCTATGTCCATGGTACTGAGCAGCTCGTAGTAGTTCAGGCGGGGCATGAAGTCGTAGTAGCCGTTCCATTGGTCGCCGAAGGTGCCCTTGCCGTAGTCTTTGACCGTTTTAATGTGCTGGGTGTCGCCATAGCTTAAGGTGGCGTGCAGCTGGTGGCCTTCGCCGAGTACTTCGCGATCGATGCGGCCAAGGATGTCGAGGTGGTTGCCGGAGCGCGTGCCGCTGTGGTTGACTAGGATGTTCAGGGCGGCGCGCTCGCCGGTAGTTTTGCGAACAGATTTGACAAAGTCGATGTCGCTTTCTAGGTAGGCGCCGTATTGAAAGAAACGGAAGGTGGCTTTCGTGGCAAAGGCGCTGGTGAGCAGGTCAAAATCACCGGGATTCCAAAAGCGGAAGGTGGTGAGCCTGTTTTTAAGGAAGCGCGCGAAGTGGCGGTGGTAGACGGCAAGTTGCAGAAAGCGCTGGGCTTTCGCTTTGAAATTGGCCCCAGAAACATTGGGTAGGAATCCGCCGGGAGCGTCCTTTTTCGAGTAGAGTTGGAAGCCGTGGAAGACGGTGAGCAGTTCGTACAGGTCGCTGCCGAAATAGACCCAGTGTACGCGGGCTTCGGGGGCATATTTCTCGACCCATTTGATCTTTTGGTACGTCAGAAAGTGAACGAACACGTCCCGGACAGGAGTCCCGTCGGAAAGTGGGGTCGCACTGGTGACTACATTCGGGGAGTCGCCTAAAAATCGGTAGGGCGGTTGGCTGCCAAACACGACATAAGTACCGGCGCCCAGCAGGTCTTCTGCACGCTGGATGAAGCGCGGTAAAAACTTTTCGTCATTGATCAAGTGGACCGTTTTGGGCATAGTCACAAAATGTGTGGTTTACTTCAAAGATACAATGATATACAGGGGTTGGGATTTGAGATGGGGGAGAATCTTGACGGATTTGAAATAAATCGGCCCAATTTATTAGATTTTCGGACATTTGATGAAAATCAGGAATGAACGTATTTCAACGGCAAATCATAAAAGGCTCCGCGGCCAATTTCCTCGGCATCGGCCTCGGCGTCGTGAACAACATTTGGATCTTTCCGCTGGCGTTCACCCTCGAGGAGTTGGGCATCTACCGCTGGGTGGAGCGCACAGCCGTGCTCATCGCTGCCATTGCCTTGCTCGGTTTGCACCGCACCTACGTCCGTTACCAGAGCCGCTTTGAAGGCGCGCGCGGTGGACTCTTCCTCTCAAATGTTCTCGCGCTTGCCCTAGCGAGTACCGCCCTCTGCGGCCTGGCGTTTACCTTTTTTGCACAAGCGCTCGCACAGGCGCTGGGCGCTTCTGGCAGTGCAGCTGAATTGCAATTTTTAGGCGCCGTGGTGGCCGGTTCGATGACCTACACACTGGGTCTTTCGATCGCCTCTTCGGCCAAGCGCATTTCCATTCCCTTCTTTTTGAAAAACGTCGGTATTCGCAGTGCGCTTTTGATCGGCGCCTATGCGGTGAGTCGCGGCTTTAGCAGCTTCGGCGAGTGGATGCGACTTTTAGCGTTTGCCCAGCTTGGTGTCGGCCTTGTGGTGCTGGTCTACGCGGTAAGGCTCAAGGGAATTCTTTTGGTGCGTCCTCGGGCGCTTGGAGAGGGGCTTGGGAAGGAATTAGCCACATTTGCCTCTAGTGGGATTGTGATGGCGATGATGACCATGGGGCTTGCGACGATCGACAGCCAAATGATTGCGGGAATGCTCAGTTACGAGGCCCTCGGGGTGTACAGCATTGCCTTTTTTATCGGTAGCTTCGTGGACGGGATAAGACGCCCGGTTTCGCAGGCGCTCTCACCGCAGTTTGCTACCCTCTGGAACGACGGAGCTATCGACCAGATTGCCACTACCTACGCTCGTACATCACGCGTTCTGATGGCCGTAGCGCTGCTCGCCTTAGTGGCCATCGTACCGAACGTAGACGACCTATTTTTACTCATCCCTAGCGGCGCACGGTTCGAGGCAGCAAAACCCGTGGTGGTGCTCATTTTGATCTCCAGGGTTGTAGATTACAGCTTCGGTTCGAACGGAGAAATCTTATCCAACGGGCCGTATTTCAAGTGGAATCTGTTCGCTATTAGCGGTTTAGTGGCAGTGCTGATCGGACTAAATTACCTGCTGCTGCCCATCTTCGGACTGCGCGGCGCCGGTTTCGCCCTGATCATTGCCTACACCGTTTTCAATCTCGTAAAAGCCCGATTCCTCTACCTCAAAGAGGGCATCCAGCCTTTCGGTCGTGCCCAATTCCAACTGCTCCTCTTCGCCCTAGCCACCCTCGGTGCTGCACTCCTGGTCGATCTCGGGGTCGATGGTTCTTTTTGGTGGCGCATCGCCTTGAAAAACGCTACGATCGCCTTAGGTGTCACCCTGGGTTTTCTTGCACTTCGTAAGAAGATTTAAGTTTCCAAACATTAGCTTTGTCTCTATGTCGAAAATCCTAGTAACCAAGCCGTTTCAAGCTCCCTTTGCGGAGGTGTCGGCGGAGATCCAGAAAGCATGGGATGCCGCCTGGTTGACCAATAACGGTCCCTTGTTGCGCCAGCTCGAAACGCAGATGCGCGAAGTGTTAGGCGTGCACGACTGTGCCGTGGTCGGGAATGGAACCATCGCCCTACAGATCGCGCTACGCGCTGTGGAGGCCACCGGTGAAATCATCACCACCCCTTTTTCCTACGTTGCCACCACCACGAGCATCCTCTGGGAGCAGGCTACACCTGTATTTGTCGACATCGACCCGAAGACCTTTAATATCGATCCAGCACAGATCGAGGCCGCGATAACGCCCAAAACCACGACTATTCTCGCTACGCATGTTTTTGGCGTGCCGTGTGACGTGGAGGCGATCGAAGCCATCGCAAAGCGCCATGATCTTAAGGTGATTTACGATGCTGCGCACTGTTTTGGAACCCTATACAAAGGGCAAAGTGTCCTGAATTATGGGGATGTCAGTACTTTGAGCATGCACGCCACGAAGCTCTTTCACAGTGTGGAGGGCGGTGCTGTTTTTGTCAATGATGCTGACGCTGAAAAGATCGACGCGATCACCGGTGAGGTAAGTCCGTTGCGATTCAGCGTGGACCGCTTGCGCAATTTCGGACACTATGGGCCGGAGAAGTTTGAGGGAATTGGTATAAATGGAAAAAATAGCGAGCTGCATGCCGCAGTAGGCCTGGTGAATCTGAGGTACATCGACCAGATCATGGACGATCGCAAAAGACAGCATTCGGGCTATGATGCCGGATTGGCCGCGCTAGATTTAGGCAAGCCACAGATTGCTGCCGAGGTCGAGTGGAACCGCAGTTACTACCCCGTGGTTTTTGCTTCAGAGACCGAAGCGCTTGCAGTGATGGCAGCGCTTGAGCAGGAGGATATCTTTGCGCGCAGGTATTTCTACCCGACGCTGAATTCGCTGGAATATATCCTTACGCCAGGTAAAACGCCACTGGCAGATCACATCTCACAGTCCATTCTTTGCTTGCCGTTGTATTTCGGCTTAGAGGATGCGCAGATTGACCGCATATCGGCGATTATCGTGCGCAGAGTAGAACAGTTTAGAGCTCAGAGATAATGCTGAAACTTCCTTCCTTTTTGCGCAACGCCTTTGGGACGCATGGCGAGCCAGCGCCGAAACCGTTAGCGGCACCCATTTTTGTGACGGGATGCATGCGTTCGGGAACGACGTTTTTGGTGGACAAGATGGCTACGCATCCGCAGCTGCTAAAAATTGGTGTGGAAATGAACGCCATTTGGGACAGCATCGGCGGCGCCCCAATCAAAGGGACGTGCGCGCACAGAACGGCCGAAGACGCCTCGCCAGAATACACCTTTCAGATGGCCCGCTACATCGCAGATTTCATCAGTGAAAGTCAGAGTTTTAAACGCAAAGCGATGCGCCGTTACGCCAAATACTACCACGGTTTGGGACGCGCGAGCTACGACTGGGACCACATCATTCCCGTGAACAAGAGTCCGCATTTGATGAATAAAATAGGGTACGTGAGTGGACTTTTTCCGCAAAGCACCCTCGTGCTCATCGTTCGTGATATTTACAGCCACTCCGCTTCGATGAAAGTCCATTTTCAGAAGCTGCAAAAGGCCGATGGCAGGCAATATTTTCTCTCGCCAGACCCTACTTCGTGCTTCGGGCAGACGTACGACGAGGTGCCAAGCGATGCACGCGCGTTTCCAGCACATTTTGATATTATTCCAGAGATGTGGGTGCGCATGAACGCGCTGGCGATCGAAGAGTTTGCCGCGGCGAAATGTGCCCGTAAGGTGGTGATCCGCTACGAAGATTTGGTGACCAAACAGGGCGAGGTACTCCGTGCACTGTTTGATGCGCTGGATCTGTTGCCGGAGCACAGAAGTGAAGGGGAGCAGATTGCTCAGAAGGCTACGGCGCTGGTGAATACCACCACGAAAGGTGATCCGCTAGTGAAGTGGAAGACGCAGCTTTCCGAGGAAGAAAAATCCGCTGTGGAGCGCGTTTTGACGACTCATGGGGATGCTTATGCGGCGATTCAAGAATTTGTAGCAAACAACGCGATCTAGGGTATGTCAACGAGCGATCTATTTCCAAACCTGATCATCGGGGGTGCCCCGAAATGTGGAACGAGCAGTCTGTATTTCTGGCTCGCAGCACATCCGGAAGTTTTCGGATCTCCTAAGAAAGAGACCTTTTTCTATGCCGACAAGGTGAACAGGTTCAATAAGGACGCGAACGTTCACGAGCATTCGGAAGCCGACTATTTGAAATTTTTCAAAGCGGGGGCAGGGGCGAAAGTTCGCTTCGAAGCGACCGCTCATTATTTGTATGAAGAGCAGGCGCGCAAGGCGTTTGGGGCGCGTGGGACGAAATTGGTTTTTTTACTAAGAGAGCCCAGTAAGCAGATGTACAGCCATTATAAAATGGAGAAATACCGCACGAAGACGGTAGATATGCCGCTTGAGGAGTATGTGAAATTGCCGAAAGTGGAGAAATATGTCGACTATGCGGGTCATCTGCAAAAATGGGTGGACTGCATGCCGGCGGGACATGTTCATGTGTGGACGTTTGAGGATTTAGTGCGTCGCAAAGAGGCCGTGATGAAGGAGATTGCTGCCTATGCGGGCATCGATCCGGAGTTTTACACGGGCTTTGACTTTGAACACCGCAACGAGAGTGTGGCGATCAAAAGTGGCGCGCTGCACCAGCTGGGGTTGCGTATACAGCCGCTGATTCCGCACGGGTTGCAGAAGTGGCTCTTGCCGCTGTATATTAAGCTCAATAGTGGTGGTCGAGCACCGGATTATGCGGCCGATCAGGAAGTCTTGGCGCGGTTTAAGGCGGAGCATGTTCAGGTTGGGAAAGATGTGCAGGCATTATTTCCGGAGGTACGGATCGAAAATTGGTCCTAAGACGGCGATTATTCTTCATCTTTGCCGGATGACACTTAGAAACTTATTAGTACCCGTTTTGGTCTTTGTTTTTGCAGGGACTGCTGCCGCTCAGCCACTTACGTATTATCAAGATGCATGGGGTGAAGACGGCGATGATTTGCGCGAGGCATTGTATGACATCATTAGCGTGCATTCAAAGCTGCCGTACAGCTCATCGTCGACCGATACTTGGGATGTGCTCAAAGTCAGTGACGCAGATCCAGCGAACGCCTCGAACGTACGTTTGATTTATGCTGGAGTTGCGGTGAATGGGCCGCAGGAGTATAACGGCGGGAACGGATGGAACCGCGAGCACGTATGGCCGCGCAGCTTGGGTGGGTTTACCACGAGCGCTGGTGTGGGTACGGATGTGCACAATCTAAAGCCTGCCGACGGTGGGTTGAATTCGCTGCGTTCGAACCACGAATATGACGATCTAGGAACGGGCGGATCAGCCGTGAATTATAACGGCAACGCGACTGGAAATAGATTTAATGCATCCGCGGGGATTTTTGAGCCGCGTGATGATATCAAAGGCGATCTCGCGCGCATCATCATGTACATGGACGTGCGCTATGAAGGTGCTGGTGGTGAGCCGGACCTTGTGCTGCGTGAGGCTTTGAATTCCGGGGGCACGACGTTTGCCGTATTGTCGACTTTACTGGACTGGCATTTCCAAGACACGGTAAGTGCCTTTGAGCTGCGCCGGAACCATGTGATTGATAGCATGCAGGGGAATAGAAATCCGTTTATTGACCATCCAGAATTGGCGCATTACCTATATGGAGATTCTGCAGGGGTGGCCTGGAATCCATTTTTAGATGTTGAGGTGATCGAATGTCCTGCTTCCGAAGAGGTTCAGGTATTTCCGAACCCGGCGGACCGCGCTGTGACCATTTCTTCCGCGTATGCTGGGACCGCACTTTTTATCGAGTCTGCCACGCGTTATCAGGTGCAGGTGCCTTACGAAGCTGGAGCGACTCCGGTCGATGTAAGCAGATGGCCCGCAGGTAGTTATATCGTGATTTTGGAAAACGGCGACATCCTGAAACTGAGCATCACGCACTAGCCTAAAGTAGCGGTTGTACCCATAAAAAAAGCCCGATGATCGTTGCGACCGTCGGGCTTTTCTCGTTCTTGTGATTGCTTTTCTAAGTGAGCAGTTTGCGAACAATGCCGCTGATTACTTTACCGTCCGCGGTACCGGCCATAGCGCCTGAGGCTTTGCCCATGACTTTGCCCATGTCTGCCATCGAACTTGCGCCGAGTTCAGCGATGATTTCTTTCACTTTCGCTTCGATCTCTTCCTCGCTCAGCATCGCTGGGAGGTAGCGCTCGATGATGGCGAGTTGCTCTTCTTCCGGGCCTGCGAGGTCTTCACGTCCTTGTTCACGGAAAATGGTGATGCTGTCCACGCGCTGCTTGCGCAGTTTGGTGAGAATCTTCATCTCATCCGCTTCGGTCATTTCCGTTGCGCCGGCTGCAGTTTTCTCGTTCAGAAGTGCCGTTTTGATCGCGCGCAAAGATTCAAGTGCTACGCGGTCTTTTGCTTTCATGGCCTCCTTAAGGTCTGCCATGATTTGTGTTTCTAGTGCCATAGTTTAGTCTACGTTGTCGTGTAAAAACGAATTGTTTGTTCTCAAGTTGCCTTCTGCATCAACGCCGATGTTCGAAGGTTGTTCGTTGCTTTTGTTCGGTAAATCTACATCCATTCCTTGACGCATGTAAGCAGGGATGCGCTCTGCGTCATTTAAATTTTGCTGATTCGCCTTGAATTTATACTGGAACGACTGCAAGCGGGAGATGCGGTCTTTCACTTTCGACGGCATATCGTTGAGGTTGCGCTGCGGCAATTCGCTCAGTGGTACATCCATGTCGTCCGCAGACGGCATCGCTTTTGGCGCTACTTCATGTGCGGGAGCCTCTACCTTAAGGGGCGCTGCCTTGATCTCAAAATGAAGGTCAGGATCCTTATCGAATTCCTCTTCGATCGTTTGAACCGGCGCGACCAATTCTTCTTTCTCAAATTCCACGCTCGGTACCGTAAAGCTTTGCTCGATCGTTTCCTGCTCTTGCTTTGCTCGCAGATCTGGCATCTCGTTCAAGCTCATTTCAAACGGGTCAAACGCCTCGCTCTCCTGTGCATCAGCACTCACTTCTGGCGTACCTACCATACCCGGGGTCGTGTCCAGCTCCAAGGTGAAGCCGTCTCCGTCGATATCGTCCAAAGTAAAGGTCTGTACCGACTTCTCTTGGAGCTGCGCACTAGGCGTGTGCTCCTCTTGCGGTAAATCCTGCTCCGGTGCCACATCTAGTGGGGTCTCCAAAGCTTCTGGCATCTCAAAGCGCTGGTCGTTTTGGATCATGCCTTGCGGTTGCTCCATTTTTGCCGGTGCCGGCTGGTCAAACGCTTCATCATTTTCGATCAGTGGCGATGTGCTAACGGGCGTCTCTTCCACGTCATCTTCATCGACAATCATCAGTTCGATCTCTTCTTCACCGTCGTCTTCCAAGGCGCCGAACAGGTCGAACGTCTGCGCTTCCAAAGGCGAATACTCGTTTTCTATAGCGGTCGTTTCGGTCTCAGTAGTATTCGGCGTTTCAAAGGCGGGTGTCTGGGCAACGGGCGTTTCTGTAGCCGTTACTTCCTCAGCATCAGGAGCCGCATCCGCTGTTGGAGCAGCTTCTTCCACGTCTTCCTCCACATCCCATTCGAGCACATGAACCATCGGCGCTTCTGCAGGGGCCTCATCCGTTAATGATTGCTCAAAAGCAGCTTCGTCTTCCTCGGGCATCTGTGGAAATCCACTGTGCAGGTCCGCTTCTTCCGTGGCCAATTCCACCTGCTCTTCCACCACTTCTTCGGCGTCCTCAACAGCTTCCGCTTCGGGTGCAGCTGTAGTGGTTTCCTCTAGCGGGTTGTCGAGTGAAATGGGCGCTTCTTGCTCAAAAGAAGGCGTCGGGTCTTGGAACACGGCAGCATCCTGCTCGTCCATCCCTAAATCCAGAATCACGCGCTCTTCCACCGGCTCAGCGATCGGGGCTGGAGCCGTGGCTTCCGCTGGAATTTCTTCCGTGTGCTCTTCGTTTTCCTTCAAGTCATGAATCACTTTTTGCACCTTGTCTGTCGGCAATACGCGCGTTCCGGTCGGGAATCCCGTTGCGATAATGGTACAGGTGATGCGGCTGCCGATCTCTTCTTGACCGCCGATCCCCATGATCACGTTTGCGTTACCTCCCGCTTCGCGCTGGATGTGGTCGGTAATCTCACCGATCTCGTCGATGGTCACCTCGTCACTTCCGTTGCCCGAAGTCAGCAGGAGTAAAATGTTTTTAGCACCCTTGATGTGGTTGTCGTTCAGCAGTGGCGAGTCGAGTGCCGCATTGATGGCCTCAGAGGCGCGGTTCGGACCTTCTGCTTCACCGGTTCCGAAGAGTGCGCTACCGCTGTTCTCTAGGACCGTTTTCGCATCGCGTAAGTCGATGTTTTGGGTGTAGTGGTTGGTGATGACCTCTGCAATGCCTTTGGCTGCTCCGGCCAAAACTTCATCCGCTTTGGCAAAGGCGTTACGGAAACCGAGGTCGCCGTAGACTTGGCGTAGTTTGTCGTTATTGATCACGATCAAGCTGTCGGTTGCCGCGCGCATCTCACGGATGCCTTCTTCGGCTTGCGCTGCACGCATGTTCCCTTCAAAAGAGAACGGCGAGGTGATGATTCCGATCGTCAAGATGCCCATCTCTTTTGCAGCTTTGGCAATCACTGGGGCTGCACCTGTTCCGGTACCGCCGCCCATTCCCGCGGTGATGAAGGCCATTTTCGTGCCCGTCTCTAGGATGCGAGTGATTTCTGCTAAGCTCTCGCGTGCTGCATCGCGGCCGATCTCAGGATCTGCACCAGCGCCCAACCCTTCGGTCAGGGATACGCCGAGCTGCACCTTGTTCACCACAGGGCTGTGGTAGAGTGCTTGCGCGTCTGTGTTACAAACGATGAAGTCTACGCCGTTCACGCCCACATTTGACATATGGTTGACCGCGTTCGATCCACCGCCACCAACGCCGACTACTTTGATTACTGAACTCCGATTTTTCGGTAAGTTGAATTGGATTCCGTCTTCTAACATGGTGTCGTTTATTCTATGTCGTCGTCATTTTCTAACCATTCCTTGATGCCGCTTACAAAGCCTTTCCATAACGGGTCTTTGCGCGGTTTTGCCTGAGTACTTCCGGTTTGTTCCGGAGAACCTTCCTCTTCGATCGGTGCTTCGATCTCTGGGGTTTCTTCGATCACTGGCGCCGCTTCTGGTACCACAATCTCGTTTGGATCATAGGCCATGGGTCCCGTTTGTGTTTCCAGGGCCATCGAGAGTAGACCTATGGATGTCGCATACACCGGTGAGGCCAATTCCTTTTTGTACCCACTAGCCAAATGCTCATTCGGGTACCCGATGCGCGTCGGCATGCCGGTCAGATATTCCACCAGCTGGCTCATGTGTTTGAGCTGCGATCCACCACCGGTCAGTACGATACCGCCGATCAAACGTTTTCTTTGGTCGTTCTGCTGGTAGTTGCGAATCTCGGCGATGACACTCTCCATGATTTCGCGAACGCGAGCATTGATGATCTTTGATAACGTCTTTAAGCTGATCTCTTTCGGAGGTCTTCCTCTCAGTCCGGGAATACTAACGATCTCGTTTTCTTTGTTTTCACCAGGCCAAGCCGAACCGAACTTTACCTTCAGCAGTTCCGCCTGCTTTTCGATGATTTCACAGCCTTCTTTGATGTCTTCAGTAATCACCTTTCCTCCAAACGGGATGACGGCCGTGTGTCGGATGATGTTGTCTTTGAAGATGGCGATGTCTGTGGTACCCCCACCGATATCCACGAGCACTACGCCGGCGTCTTTTTCCTCCTCGGCGAGCACAGCGTCTGCCGATGCTAAAGGTTCGAGGGTGATGTCGCCCACTTTCAGGGCGCTCTGCTCGACACAGCGGACAATGTTTTTGATGGAGGCGATCTGGCCTACGACGATATGGAAATTGGCTTCCAAACGCGAACCGTACATCCCTTGCGGATTGATGATGCTGCTGTCGCCGTCCACACGGTACTCTTGCGGCAGGGCATGCAAAATCTGCTCACCCGGCATCATCACGAGGTTGTTCACGTTCTGCTTGAGCTTCTCGAGATCTTCGGTGTTGATGATCGCTTCGGCATCGTCGCGCATGATGTAGTCGGAATGTTGCATCGAGCGGATGTGCTGGCCGGCAATACCTACCATCACTTCCGTGATTTTTAGTCCCGAATGTTCCTCGGCCATCTGAATGGCGGCTTGGATGCTCTCGATCGTGAGGGTGATGTTCGCGACCACGCCGCGCTGTACACCGAGACTTTTGCTCTTCCCGATGCCGAGCACGTCGATCTTACGGTGTTCGTTCAACCTCCCGACAACGGCCACAATCTTCGTGGTTCCGATGTCCAATCCTACTGCTAATGGGGCGTTTTGTGTCATCTTGTTGTAGTTACTACTTGGTTCTTATACCGCAAATCAATGCGTTTTATCTGGGCCAATTCCTCTTCTGGTGTTGCACCATAATAGGCGGCCAATTTTTTTAAATCTTCTCCCAACCGCTGGTCCTTGTTCGCCAAAACCACATGGTTGCTGCCTTCGGGAACTAGGGCAAGCTCCGTCTTACGCACATCGAGCTGGGCCAAGTTTTCTGCGCTGAACGCCGGACTTGCTAAAACCCGCTCTAAGAGCACGCCCGCTGCTGCCGCCGAAGCACTGTCCGTAACGCCCGTAATCACCGGCAGATTCAGCACGGCACCTTTTAGCCCGGGAAGCACTTCGTTCTGATGGGTCAAAAGCGACGGGCGCTGCTGCGAGGAAACCAGCGCTTTCACTTGCTTTGCAACCACCTCTACGCGCAAGGCACCTTGCATATTCCAATATACTTGAGCTTCCTTCACATACGGCAGCTCCTTAACGGCAGTTTCTAACAAAAATGCGTTGAGGATCAGCGCGTTAGAATCCAATTCTTCTTCGAAAAACACGTCTGTGACTTCGCGAATTTCGCGTTCCGACACAAGGGATTGATTATCAGGGTATTCGATCGTTATCTCCACCCGTTCGCAACGCTCCGTACTCCAGTGCTGTGCACTCGAATAGTGGGCGAGCAGCACGGTGGTGACCAGTACCACCAAGGTGATGATGCCCGTGACGCGTTGTATTTTCTTACTCATCTTCATTGCAGTGCGGCTTTAACGGGTGCAACAAGATGGCCGATGTCGCCGGCGCCGACCAGCAAAACGACATCGCTGTTTGCTTCGAGCAGCGTTCGCGGTAGGTCGTCCTTTTGTACAACGGCTGCGCCGCTGATTCCGGCAGCAAGTACCTCCGAGCTCACGCCTTCGATCGGCAACTCACGGGCCGGGTAGATGGGGAGCAGGAGGCAGTGCTCTGCGCGGGATAATTGGTTTTTGAAGCCTTCCATGAAATCGCGTGTACGTGAGAACAGGTGGGGTTGGAAGACGATCGTCACCTTGCCGGTGGGGTAGAGTTCGTCGATGCTGTCGAGCAGAGCTTCGAGCTCGGTCGGGTGGTGTGCGTAGTCCTCGATCAGTACCACAGGGCGGTGCAGGTGGAACTCGAAACGGCGCTTGATGCCTTGGAAGCTGGGCAGTGCTGCTGCGATCTGTGCAGCTGATGCTCCCGCCTCATGCGCTAAGGAAGCCGCGAGAACGGCGTTGTAAATGTTGTGTCTGCCCGGCATTTGGAGCGACGTGGGGTGTTGCTCGCCGCCGAGGTGTAAGGTAAAGTGGTAGGCGCCTTGGTTTGGGCGGGTGTCGCTGGCCCAGCAGTGGGTGCCGTTACTGCCCACGCGGGTGGTGTGTTGCAGGGCGGTGGCCGTGAATGTTGGGCCGGAAACTTGGCCGACAAAAGCGTCAAAGGTTTCGAGTAGGGCACCGCCGTCACCGTAGATGTCGAGGTGGTCTTCGTCAGTGGTTGTCACCGCCGCGGCCCAGGGGTGGAGGTGGAGGAACGAACGGTCGAATTCGTCTGCTTCGACAATGATCAGGTCGGAGTTGCCGAGGCGGTAATTGGTCCCGGAATCCGTTAAGATGCCACCGATAAAGGCGGTCGGGTCCAGTCCAGCTTCGGTTAATACGTGCAGGAGGATAGCGGATGTGCTGGTTTTTCCATGCGTTCCTGCGACCGCTAAGCAGCGTCCAGATTGGGCTATTTGGCCCAGTGCTTCGGCTCTCTTGATGCAGCGGAAATCTTTGAAAAAATCGAACCACAGCAAAGAGTTCGGCAGTGCTGGAGTGAAAATTAAGGTGGTTGTGGACGCGTCCCAGCCCGGGTAGTGGGCGGTATTTTCGTCAAAGCAAAGGATGGCGCCTTCTGCGATCAGTGCATCTGTAAGGGGTGTGGGCACTTTGTCGTAGCCGAACACAGGCACGCCTAGACGCAGGTAATGGCGTGCAATCGCGCTCATGCCGATCCCGCCGATCCCTAAAAAGACGATATGTTCCTGCGTGTTACTCACGGGCCAATTCTTCAATCAAATCCACTATATCTGCCGTTGCACGCGGTAACGCCAGCGTACGAATGCGTTCCCCCATCAGGGCTCCTCGTTTTTTATTTCTGAGCAGCGCATCAAGCTCCGCCGTAAATCTTTGGTCCAATTCCGTCTCAGGAATCAGCACCGCAGCACCTTTCTCGCTCAAGGCCTTTGCGTTATGCGTTTGGTGGTCCTCCGCGACATTTGGGCTCGGCACCAGCAAAGCCGGTTTACCGATCAAGCACAATTCGCTGAGCGTTCCTGCCCCGGCGCGACTTACGATCGCATCTGCTGCCGCATACGCCTTGGCCATGTCGTCGATAAATGCGCTCACCACGACGCCTTTGCCGGTTCTACCGACGTATTCTTTCTCGTACAATTTTCCGCACTGCCACATCACTTGCCAGCCTTGCGCCTTCAATGCGTCCAGGCTCTTGTCGATGTGCACATTGATCGCGCGTGCTCCGAGCGACCCGCCCAAAATGAGCAGGAGTGGTTTTTCTGGATCAAAGCCCAGCGCAGATTTGCTCGCTGTCTGTTCTGGCAGTGCTGCTGTAAATGCTTCACGCACCGGGTTTCCCGTTAAGCGCACCTTCGAGCCTGGGAAAAAGCGTTGTGCGTTCGGGTAGGCCGTACAGATGAGTTTCGCCCCATCGCCCAGTTTCACGTTCGTTACCCCGGCATAGCTGTTCTGCTCTTGAACGAGGGTTGGGATGCCCATCTTTTGGGCCATGTACAGCGCAGGTCCACTCGCGTAGCCGCCTGTTCCGATCACTACGGCCGGTTGGAACTTTTTCATCACACTGCGGCACAGCCACAAGGCGTACACGAGCTTGAACGGTACCGCCCAGCTTTTCCAGGGCTTTTGACGGTTGATGCCCGCGATAGGAACCCCCGTGATCTCAAAGCCGGCCGCTGGAACGCGCTGCATCTCCATCTTTCCACGCGCACCCACAAAGTGAATGGTCGCTTCTGGATGCCGCTGCTTCAGTTCGCTCGCGATGCTGAGTGCCGGGAAAATATGTCCTCCCGTTCCGCCGCCGCTTATGATAAAGGTTCGTTTCATGCCGGTTCTATCTCTTGCGCCTCAGGGTCGAGTTCGTCGGCTTCCTGGGCATTTTTGCCAATTATTTTTTCCACATCCGTGTGACTGACACTGAGGATGATCCCAAGTGCTATACTGGTCACCCAGATCGATGATCCCCCGGCGCTCAAGAACGGCAGGGTTTGTCCCGTAACCGGAAGTAGGCCGATGGCTACTCCCATGTTTACGAGCGTTTGAATGGCGATCCCGGAGGAGGCCGCGAGCACCAGTAGGGTGCCAAATTTGGTGTGTGCCTTTCGCGCTATTTTCACAAACCGCCTAAACATCATGCCGAAAAACAAGATGACGATCGACCCGCCTAGGAGTCCGTATTCTTCGGTAATGACGGCGAAGACGAAATCTGAATTGGACTGTGGGAGGAAGTTCTTTTGAACGCTCTTGCCCGGTCCCTTGCCGAAAATGTTTCCTTCCGCGATGGCCATTTTTGCCAGATCGGACTGGTACGAACCGTCTTCATCGCCGCCCGTGGTGAAATTCACGATCCGTGCTTTCCACGTCGAAACTCGGTTGCTGAGCTGCGGGAATGCGAGGACGATCAAAATGAAAACGCCGACGACGGCTACTGCGCTGCCGATGATTTTCCACAAGTGTTTCCAAGGCACGCCCGCGGCGATCATCAGGAGCAGCACCATCAAAAAGATGACTGCGGTTGTAGAGAAATCGGCAGGAAGGATGAAAATGAGTGTGAACCCAGTTGCGATAATCGGGTGCCAAAGACTCCTGAAATGGGTAAGGTCGTTCGGTTTTGCAAACCATCTAGCGAGGTAGACCAGCAGCGCTAACGAAGCAAAAGCTGAGGTCTGAAGGCTCACGCCGACGATTGGAATGCGAACCCAACGCGAAGCATTCGCTCCGCCCATTTCCGTTCCCTGGGTTAAGGTGATGATCAGCGCGATGATGGCCGCTGGAAGGATCATGACCGACAATTTTCCGATCAGGCGAAAGTTTAATCGGTGTATGGCGATCATAAAAAGTCCGCCGAGGAACAGGTGGAACAGGTGTCTTGTGAGAAACGAAGAGGTGTTTCCGCCGCTGAATTTGTACGCGAGGGAACTGCTTGCGCTGTAGGAAGGCAAGAAGCTGGCGATCATGAGGACCAGTACGAGTCCCCACAGTTTTTTGTCGCCCCTAAGATGTTTCTCGAAAAAGTTCACGAGTGCGTTCCGGGATTAGAGCAGACGAACTGCATTTTTGAATTTCTCACCGCGATCTTCGTAGCTTTCGAACAGGTCAAAAGAGGCGCAGCAAGGGCTCAGAAGAACCACATCGCCTTTGGAAGCCAATTTTGACGCGGCCTTCACCGCATCGTTCATAGCGTCAGTATCCAGTACTTCTACTTTCGAAGAAAACGCTTCGATGATTTTTGAATTGTCCGCGCCTAACGCTACAATCGCCTTCACCTTGCTCTCCACCAACCCTGCGAGCTCCTCGTAGTCGTTGCCTTTATCCACGCCTCCGACGATCCAAACCACAGGCTTGTCCTGACATTCGAGCGCATAGTAGGTCGCATTCACGTTCGTTGCTTTCGAATCATTGATGTATTCCACACCGCTGATATTCAACACGGCTTCTAGTCGGTGCTCTAGCGCATCGAAGGTCGTGAGTTGCTTGCGGATGGTGTCTTTACGGATCTGTAGCAGTCTGCCGCCTAATCCTGCTGCCATGCTGTTTTGCATGTTGTGCTTGCCTTGTAGGGCCAATTCTTCAATAGTCATTGCTTCGTTGTTTATGTTCAGTTCTATTCCTAAATCTTTGTTCGTGGCCGCGCGGTGTTGCCCGGCCGGTGCTTCCATGCCGTATGAATACAGCTGCGCTTTCACGCGTTGGTCTTTTTTCCATTTTGCGATGAACTCCTCGCTCAGCGCATTGTCGTCGCAGTAGATAAAGTGTCCCGTGGCTGGGGTAAAGTCCAGCAACCTGAATTTGCTGCGCGCGTATTTGTTGATGTCGTAGTCGTAGCGGTCCAGATGGTCCGGAGTGATGTTCGTGAGGATGCTGATGTGCGGCTCAAACTCGTACGCATCGTCGAGCTGAAAACTGCTCACTTCTATGACCGCCACTTCTGGATCACCCAGCCCTTGCTCCATACGTTGTGCGAGCGCACGTGCTAAAGAGGTGCCGATGTTTCCGGCAAGAATGCAATCGCGCTCTTCTTTGATGATGTGGTGCGCTAGGGTCGCCGTAGTGGTTTTTCCATTGCTGCCGGTGATCGCCACGAGCGTTGCGCGGGTGTGCTGCGCTGCCCAGTCGATCTCGCCCATGAGTGGAACTCCCGAAGTCTTCACAGCTTCTACGACCGGTGTAGTGTGCTTTATCCCAGGGCTTTTGATCACGGCCTCGGCGCTCAAAATGCGCGAAAGGGTGTGTCCGCCTTCTTCAAAGTCCACGCCCCAGCTGGTCAGCGCGGCTTTGTCGCTGGTGCTCAAGGTGCCGTATTCGCTTAGGAACGCACGAATACCCAGCTTGCTTGCGAGCAATGCTGCGCCCATGCCGCTTTCTCCGGCTCCTAGTATGGCGATATGTGAATACTTCGGTTGCACGTTGTTTCTAGCGGAGTTTAAGGGTTGCGATCGCTAGGACGGCCAGCATAATGCCGACAATCCAGAATCTGGTCACAATTTTGGTTTCCGGATATCCTTTTTTCTGGTAGTGGTGGTGCAGCGGCGACATCAAGAAGATGCGGCGGCCTTCCCCGTATTTTTTCTTCGTGTATTTGAAGTAGCTCACTTGTAGGATCACACTGAGGTTTTCCGCAAGGAATATTCCGGAAATGATCGGCAGTAAAAACTCTTTGCGGACCGCTAAGGCAAGCACGGCGATGATGGCGCCGATAGCGAGCGATCCGGTGTCGCCCATGAATACTTGAGCCGGGAAGGAATTGTACCATAAAAAGCCGATGGCTGCCCCGACGAAGGCGCCTGAGAAGATCACGAGCTCGCCAGAATTGGGGATGTACATGATGTTCAGGTAGCTCGAGAATACGATCGATCCACTCACGTAGGCGAGCACCAGTAACGCGGTTCCGGCGATCGCTGAGGTTCCCGTGGCCAGACCGTCCAAACCGTCGGTGAGGTTCGCGCCGTTCGAGACTGCAGTGATGATGAAAATAACGGCGAGGATATAGACCACCGCGGTGAGCGGCTTCCCTGCATCGCCGAGCCACTCGGTGAAGACGGCGTAGTCAAACTCGTTGTTTTTAAGAAAGGGCAGGGTGGTTTTCGTGCTCTTCTCTGCATTTCCAAACGACGGTCCACCGGCGGCCTCCCATGCTTGGAGCTGTGCCTGTGGTAGTTGTTGCTTCACGGTGACTTGCGGGTGGAAATACAAGGTGCTCCCCACGATCAGTCCCAGTCCAATCTGGCCGATGACTTTGAAGATGCCGCGCAAGCCTTTTTTGTCTTTTTTGAAGACTTTGATGTAGTCGTCTAAGAAGCCGATCGCCCCCATCCAAACCGTGGTGATCAGGAGCAGAATGATGTAGATGTTGTCCAATTTCGCCCAGAGCAACGTCGGAATGATAATAGACAAAAGGATGATGAGTCCCCCCATGGTTGGGGTTCCCGCTTTTTTGCTTTGTCCCTCTAAACCCAGATCCCGAACGGTTTCGCCGACTTGCATGCGTTGCAGTCTGTCGATCAAACGTTTCCCGAACACCATACCGATCAAGAGCGAGGTGATGACCGCCATCGCTGCGCGGAAGGTGATGTATCGGAACACCCCCGCTCCGGGCAGGTCGTAGGTTTGGTCTAGAAAATCGAACAGATAATAAAGCATGGTTTTAGCTGTTTAAAAGGAGCGTTATTTCGTGGATATCGTCAAAAGGCGTTTTCACACCCTGTATTTCTTGGTACTTCTCATGGCCCTTGCCGGCGATCAAAATCACGTCTCCCGGTTCTGCGATGAATACGGCGCTTTTGATGGCTTCACGACGATCGACGATGGTAAGCGATTTTGCGATCAAGGTCGGATCGAGCGCACTTTTCATATCGTCGAGAATGGCGTTCGGGTCTTCACTGCGCGGGTTGTCTGAAGTGAGTACGGCTTTGTGGCTGTGCTCCAGGGCGATCTGAGCCATGATCGGGCGCTTGCCTTTGTCGCGGTCGCCGCCACAGCCCACAACGGTGATGACGCGTCCACGTCCTTCGTTCAGGCCTTCGATGGTGGAAAGCACGTTTTTTAGTGCATCTGGCGTATGCGCGTAGTCGACAATCGCAGTGATGCCTTTTCCGGAAACAGCATGAAACCGTCCTTCTACAGGAGGGAGTAGACTGAGTGCCGTTAGGATTTGGAACGGGTCTTTGCCGAGCTCCACGGCAGCTGCATAGACCGCGGTAAGGTTGTAGGCGTTAAAATCGCCGATGAGCTTGGTCCAGACTTCCTGCTGATTTACTTGCATGAGCATTCCGCCGAACTGGCGCTCCATGATTTTCGTCTTGTAGTCCGCTGGATAATTCAAGGCGTAGCTGCGCAGCTTCGCGCGGCAATCTTGCACCATAGTCGCGCCGTGCTTCACATCGTCGTTGTAGATGGCGACCGCATCCTCTTTGAGGTGGTCGAACAGCAGCTTTTTAGCCTTGATGTATTCGTTCATCGTCCCGTGGTAGTCCAAATGGTCGCGGGTGATGTTGGTAAAGATGGCCACGTCGAAATCTACATGGGCAACGCGTTTTTGGACGAGTGCGTGTGAGCTGACTTCCATGAAGCAGTACTTCACGCCGGCTTCGACCATGTTGTTGATGTTGCGGTGCACGGTGAATGCGTCGGGCGTCGTGTGGGTTGAAACCTCCGAGTTGCGTCCGATCTTGATGTCGATGGTGCTGATCAGCCCGCAAAGTTCGCCTTCGAGGCTCGAGAGGAGGTTGAAAAGCAAGGTGCTGACGGTCGTTTTTCCGTTCGTGCCGGTGATGCCGATCACCTTGAGTTTGGTGGATGGGCTGTCGAACCAGTGGTGCGAGGCGGCACTGAAGGCAGTTGCGCTGTCGTTCGTGACGATGTAGGTCACGCCTTCTTGCGGCGCGGCGGGTACTTCTTCACAGACGATGGCAGCAGCGCCTTGTTCTATGGCTTGTGGGATGTATTTGTGGCCGTTGGTTAGTGTACCGCGGATGGCAACGAACAGGGAGTTCTTACGTACGGCGCGGCTGTCAGAGGTCACCTGTTCGATGGCAATGTGGGTGTTGCCGATCACTTCTTTGAGGCGAATGCCGTAGATCAAATCCTTGAGTAGCTTCATCGCAGCTCGAGTTTTACGGTTCGTAGTTCGTTAAGTGGGGTGCCCACTTTTGGGCTTTGGCGGTAGACGCTCCCCGTGCCTTCAATCTGTGCTTCTAGTCCTGCTTCGCTGAGTGCGCGAACGGCTTCTCTTGCGTTGAGTCCGCTTAGGGAGGGGAGGTAGTTTGCTTTGAAGGCCCGGCGGTAGCTGTCGAGCGAAGTGCTTTCACCTAAGGCCATGGCGAGTTGCTGGGTTTCGAGCACTTGGGCTTCTTGCGGGATCTGGCTGTAGACCTCTTCGGCGATGTCTTTGAAGACAGGACCGGCAACGATGTTTCCGTAGTAGCCGATGTGGTAGTCAGGTTTGTTGATCACCACGATGCAGCTGTATTTCGGATCGTCAGCAGGGAAGTAGCCGGCGAAGGAGCTTTGGTAGTCGCGCGTTTTTCCGCGCCAGTAGTTCAGCTGGCAGGTACCGGTTTTTCCAGCGAGTGGGATGCGATCGTCTTTGAGGTTTTTGGCCGTTCCGCGAACTACGACACCTTCGAGGAGCACTTTGAGCTTGTCGATGGTGGTTTGCGAACAGATCGCCGGATTTAGAATTTTGGTTTCGAAATTTTCCACGCTGCGGCCGTGGTCCATGATTTGCTCGACAATCTGGGGCTGGACCATGACACCGTCGTTTGCAACGGCGTTGTAGAAGGTGAGTAATTGGAGTGGAGTCATCGAAAGCGAGTATCCGTAGGCCATCCATGGCAGTGTGATCCCGGACCAATTCGCGTCACTCGGCTTCGGGATATTTGGCGTCGTTTCCCCCTTAATGCTCACACCCGTCTTCTCGTGCACCCCTCTGCGGTAGAGGAAATCCACATAGGCATCCGGGTCGTCCTTAAAGTGCTCATAGACCAATTTTACAATCCCCGTATTCGAACTCACCTCAAACGCCCTTCTCAGATTGATCTTTCCGTACCCGCCGCGTCTAGAATCGCGTACATTTTTGCCGTAGATCGTGTACACTCCATTTTCGGTGTCCACGGTGGTGTTCGTGTCCGCGGCTCCGGTCTCGAGCAAGGTCATGGTGGTCAGAAGTTTCATCGTGGATCCCGGCTCCGTCGCTTCCCACACGGCATAATTCCGCAATTCACTGTAGGTGCTGTCTTCGCTACGACCGAGATTCGCCATTGCAACGATTTTGCCGGTTTCGACCTCCATCACGACCACACTTCCGTGATCGGCTTTGTATTTTTTTAATTGGCTCAAAAGGCTTTGCTGGGCCACATCTTGGATGCGCGTGTCGATCGTAGTAATCAGGTCAAACCCGTCTACCGGCTCCACTGCTTCCGGATCTTCGAGCGGTTTCCAGTCCCCGCCGGCAATTTTTTGCTTGAGTCGACTTCCCGGCTTGCCCTTAAGGTATTCGCTGTAATAGCCTTCTAGCCCGGCACTTGCACCTTCGAGATCGTACCCGATCGTACGCATCTGCATGTTTGTTGCCATCTGGATGCGCTCGTGATCTTCCTCGATGATCAGTCCGCCTTGAAAGGCCCCAAGCTTTAGAATAGGGTAGGTGCGCATACGTTGTAAGTCGCTGAAATTCAGTTTAGAGGCAAGTGGCACATAGCGTCTGCGCTTGCGGCGTTGCTCCTTCAGGTAAGAGGTCCATCCGGCTGCGGTATACTTAGTATTTATCGTCGCCAATTTCGCTCCAAGTCCCGCCACCTCTGCCTGGAACACGTCCTCATCCACAGTCACCGCGTCAAAATGCACCTTGTACACCGGTTTGGTCGTGGCCAGCGTTTTTCCGTCCGCACTGTAAATGTCCCCGCGTTTTGCCGGAATGATTTTTCGTTCGATCAGGCGCTCGGCACTCTGTGCGCGCAGCTCTGGACCCATCAGTACAGAGACGTAGACTAAACGCACGAAATACACCAGCAAGACCAAAAAGATCAAGCCGCTGATGCGTGCGATGCGGTTTTTAATACGTTTGAGTTCGTCGTTCACCCGTGTGTGGTTATTCTTCCGTTACTACTATCTTCTTCGGACGCAATTCTGGGTTTTTTAAATCCAGCGCTTCTGCGCGTTTCAGTACCCGACTTTCCAATGAAAGCTTGGTCAATTTTTCTTTCGTCTCCGTGTGCTCTGCCTCTAGCGTCTGGCGCACTTTGCTCAGCTCATCGATCTTATGCACCTTCTGGTCGGTCGCGTGGCTGACATTGATGGAGATAAAGGCCAATGCACACAGCCAAGCGCCGAACGGTAAAAACCGCAGCAGCGCTTCATCGCTCAAGGTCAAACGCCCTTTGAGTGCTCCTATGCCTTTTTTCTTACTCATGGTCTCTTTGCCACGGCTCTTCCGTGCGTTCTGCTATTCTCAATTTCGCGCTTGTTGCACGCGGGTTTCTTGCATTTTCTTCTTCCGTTGCGATCACGGGCTTGCGTGTGATGCCTTTGAGCGGCACGCGCTTCACGCCGAACATATCGCTGTCGGTTTGTCCCACGGCCTTTCCTTCACGGATGAAGTTTTTGACCATGCGGTCCTCGAGGCTGTGGTAGCTCATCACGACGAGTCGGCCTCCGGGGCGCAATACTTCGATCGTGCCATGGAGCAAATCTTCAAGCACCTCGAGCTCTTGGTTGACTTCCATGCGCAGTCCTTGGAAAACTTGGGCTACGTATTTGTGCCACTGGCCGCGTGGAGCGAGGGGTTCGCAGAGATCGCGGAGCTCAGCGGTTGTGGTGATCGGATGTTGAACGCGCGCTAACAGCAGTGCGTTGATCAGTGAGCGCAGCCCTTTCAGGTCGGTGTGCTTGCGGAACAGGTCGTAGAGTTCTTGCTCGCCATAGGTTGCGATGACTTCACGAGCGGAAATGCCGTGCTCGGGATTCATGCGCATGTCTAGGGGTCCGTCGAAACGGATGGAGAAGCCGCGTCCACCTTCGTCGAACTGGTGTGAGCTCACGCCGAGATCAGCGAGAATGCCGTCGACTTGTTTCACGCCATAGAGGCGGAGGTGGTTTTTGATGTAGCGGAAATTGGCCGCGATAAACACAAGATTCGGGTGTTCGGGCAGATTCGCCTTCGCATCGGGATCCTGGTCAAACGCGTATAGTTTGCCCGTGGTGAGTCGTTCGAGAATGGCTTTGCTGTGACCGCCGCCCCCGAAAGTAACATCGACATAGATGCCCGCTGGGTCTATGTTCAGCCCGTCAAGGCATTCCTTTAAAAGGACTGGATCATGGTAGCTCATTCTGACTTGGATTTATTCCGCCCATTACTTCTTCAGCGAGCAATCCAAAGTCATCATTATCCACATTTACAGCTTCTTCGTAGGCGTTCTTGTCCCAAATCTCCACGATGCCGTTGTGTGCACTGAGCACAAGCTGGCTGCTGAGGTTGGCAAATTTTTTCAAATCCGGTGAGATCCCTACGCGCGTTGCGCCATCGAGTTCCACCAGTTTGACACCTGCTGTAAATAAGCGAATGAAATCGTTGTGCTTTTTCACAAAGCGGTTCAGGCTGTTCACCTTTCCCATAACGGCATTCCACTCTTGCATCGGATAAAGTTCCAGGCACTTGTTAAACACGCTTCTTTTGAGCACAAATGCCTCGTCCATCGCGGGCGCTAGCTGCTTTTTCAGCGCGGCCGGAAGACTGATGCGACCCTTCGCATCCATTTTGCATTCGTGTACTCCTATCAGGTTTAACATGTGTAGAGATTGCTCCTTTACAAAAGTAGAATTATCATCCCACCATTTCCCACAAACATACACATTGTGGATAACTTTTCCCATCTTTCTTGAGAAACTTGGCTGCAGGCCCTATTCAGCGCGGTGGGAGGAAGTGGGAAAGAGTGAAAAAGCATTGTGAATAACCTTGTTCATTTCCAGGGGCGCTGCGGGGCGAGATTTTCGAGCTAACTTTGTGGCCAATTCCACCATCTATGAAGATCCAAAGCGCAGAATTCATGAAATCTTCGGCCGTTGTCGAAGAATGTCCAGCACCCGTCAAGAACGAATTTGCCTTCATCGGGCGTTCGAATGTGGGGAAGAGCTCGCTCATCAATATGCTGATGCAACGAAAGGATCTTGCGAAGACTTCGGGGCGTCCAGGAAAGACACAGCTGATCAACCATTTTGAGATCAACAAAGACTGGTACCTCGTGGATTTGCCGGGCTACGGCTATGCGAAAACCTCCAAGAAGGCCCGTGCCCAGTTCCAGGTCATGATCACGCGCTACATTAAAGAGCGTCCAAACCTGATCAACACCTTCATTTTGGTCGACAGCCGCCACGATCCGCAAAAGATCGATCTAGAATTTATGGAGTGGTGTGGGATGGAAGGCATCCCGTTCAGCATCGTCTTCACGAAGATCGACAAGCTCGGCTCGTCCGCTTTGATGAAGCAGATTGCTCAATACAAAAAGAAATTGCTGTTGCAGTGGGAAGAATTGCCGCCGGTATTTATGACCTCAGCCGAAGGGCGCACCGGTCGCGAAGAGCTGCTGCGTTACATCGACACCGTACACCAGAGCATTTCTCCGGACATGTACAAATAACAAAAAAGGGAGCCCGAAACGAGCTCCCTTTTTTTGTGGTTGGATCTGGCGCGGCGCCTTACTTTTCGCCTTGCGCCTCGATGATGCCCGATTTCTCGCCGAAGTACCGCGCAAAGTCACGCATGTCTGCCGCCAGCGAGGTGTCGTCTGTTGCACGCTCATAGCCGTCCGCCATCGAAATGAAGGTCTGGTGGAACATGCGCTTCATGTCGTCCATCAGCATGTCTTTGGTCCACAAGTCGATGCGGAGACATTCTGAGGTTTTTTCGTCCCAAACGCCCATCATGAGTGCCTTGGCATCTTCGTTGGTCACGCCGCCATCGGTGGCGTCCCAAGTGATGGTTTCTGGGATTCTATTTTCGTCTAAGCCGACGGTGATTTTGATTTTACTTTCTTTCTGTATTGCCATCAGGGTTTGTATTGAGCGTCGCGCAAAATTTTTCGCGCATCGCGGATGTTTAAAAGGTTACGTAAGGATAGATTGGGGTGCTGTTCTGCGTAAGAACGGATTATGCGATAGCCGATGAATTGGCCGACTCTTCCTGGAATCTCCGCATCCATAGCTGTGCCCAATTTCGAAAAAGGTGCCGCCTCCGCCAAGCGCTGACGTACCATCAGATCGGTCGAAAATAGCAAGCGTTCTCGCACCAAGACCTCCCAAATTTGCGCTTCATGTTCCAGCAAAAACGCATACTCCTGCTCTGAGAAACCCAACACTTCGGCCGTGCTGGTCGCCGGGCAAAAAGCTTCGGTCGCCACGTGCAATTTCCCGTAGTAGAGCATCGCTCCAAGCAAACTTTCGTCGCCCGTTGTGGGTTGGAAGGTGGCCGAGAGTAGGGCGTGAGAGAATTGGACAGGAATCTGGTCGGGGCGCATCAGGGATCGCTGGTAGCCGGGGATCGCGCCATAGCCGGGGTAGCCTGCGCCGAGGAAATTGTCCAAGCCGACAAATGCGTAGGTTGCGCCGTCTTTAGAGGGGTAGTAAATGCACGGGGTCTCCAGGTCAATTCCTGAAATATAGAAGTACAATTCTTCGGGAACGGGCGTGTTTAAAAGCGCCGAAGCATGGCCTGCCACTTGCGCCAATTCTTTTGCGATGGCCCCTTTGTCCAAGAGGTTGCGCACATTCGTGTAGTGGTCGTTTAAGGTGACATTTTCACGCTCGTGTTGCCAGAAATAGCGCTGCGGATTGCTTTGGAGGAACGGACGGAATTGGTTCTGGAGAAGGCTCCAATCCAAACTGTCGCTACCGAAAAGTGCCTCATCAAAATGCCTTACCTGCCAGTTCACCACTGCTGCATCTTCCACCACGAACGGCGAACCATCCTGCTTCATTCCACGTTGAATAAAGAATACGGCGGCCACGACGAGGGTTGCGGCGAAGAGGTATATTTGATGAACTCCTTTCATAAGGGCAAAATTAATGGCTACGCGATGAAATTACAGGAAACAGCGGATCATATTACGGCTTGGCTGAAGAGCTATGCACAGAACGCAGGTGTACGAGGTTTTGTGGTTGGAGTGAGCGGCGGAATAGACTCTGCCTTGACTTCTACGCTCTGTGCGCGTACAGGCTTAGAGGTCTTGACACTTGAAATGCCCATCCACCAGCACCCGGACCAGGCCTTTCGCGGTCAGGAACACCAGGACTGGCTCGCAGCCCACTACCCAAACACGCGCCACCAGCAGGTGGATCTCACCCCGGTCTACGATCATTTTGTAGCTGCCATGCAACCCGGCGGCGCAGATCACGAACTTTCTCTAGCCAACTCGCGCGCCCGTCTGCGCATGTCCACCCTCTATTACCACGGCCAAGCGAACGGTTTTTTGGTGGCAGGAACGGGCAATAAAATCGAAGACTTCGGCGTAGGATTCTACACGAAATATGGCGACGGCGGCGTAGATCTCAGTCCTATCGCAGACCTCGTGAAAACCGAAGTGTTTGCGCTTGCCAAACAGCTCGGTGTGGTCGAAAGCATTCTTAGCGCGCAACCTACAGATGGTCTGTGGGGCGATGATAGAACGGACGAAGATCAGCTCGGCGCGTCTTATCCAGAACTCGAGTGGGCGATGAGCCAGCACGAAGCGGGCAAATCAGCAGCGGATTTTTCTGGCCGTGAGGCGGAAGTCATGGCCATCTACCTTCGTTTTAACACCGCGAACAAGCACAAGATGCTGCCTATTCCGGTTTGTGAAATTCCTGCCGCTTTACGCTAGGTCTGCTGCCGTTCACTGCTTCCAGCGCTGCACTTATTCCCCGATCAAACGCACTTCGTCCGTAAAGAAGTAGCTCGGATATCCGGCGCCCGGATGCCAGTCTTGTAAAGTGCCTGCATTGTAGTAGAGCACCCGAACAGCTTCTACAGGTTTGGACTTCGTACTCTTAACGATCACCTCGCGGCGAAAGGCCTCTTCTTGGCTTAGGGGAGTTTCGAAGGTGTAGGCGCCAAAGTGCTTCCAGTTTTTTTGGCCGCTGTACATCACCTGTACCTCCACCTTTTCTGGGGCCGCGATCCAAGCGCGAATGTCTTTTAAAATGCCGACGTGGATTTCGTGTAGTGCTTGCGGTTTTTTCAGGTCAATCTGCAGGATCGCATCTTCATTGTAAACACCTGCCCAGTGGCCCTTGCGCCAGTCGGTATCTCCGGTAATGCCGTCGATCAGGGCATGGGGTCCTCCCGCGGTGTATTGGTCCGAGGGTTCACCAACGATCCACTGTGCGCTGAGGTTGTCGTCTCTTTTGCTAAAGACGGCTTTAGCGATGTGGTTGCCGTAGCCAAAATGGGGTGTGATGGCGGTGACAAATCCGTTACCGGTAGCGGTTCCGATGCGCTGGCGTCCTTTGCGGTCCTTTTTCCAAGTGACATTTTCATAGCGGTCGTAGCGCCAGAGCTCATAGCCCCCGGTGGGGATGATCTCCACTTTTGCGGTGCCCGTAAAAGTTCTTGGAACACGGATGATGGGTGCTGGTGGGGTGGCATTGTTGAGGTTGGTTTTGTAACGCTGCGTCTGGGCCCAGTTACCTATTTGATCCGAACGCTTAACGGTCCATTCACCGCCCTGTAAGAGCTGCTCGTGCGTGACATAGCGCTTCTGCTGATACGGCGCGATCTCCTCGCCCGTGTGGTAGTTTTCCAGGTAGGTCCCCATGCCGATCGAGGTAATCGTTAACGTTTTTCCGGTGGCCAATTCCATTTTAATCTCCTCCCAAACCGGGGTGCTCAGCTGATATTCAGGCTGTCCGGGAACCAGTGGGTAGAGCCCCATAGAGGCCATCACATACCACGCACTCATCTGACCACAATCCTCATTACCGCTCAATCCGTCGGGTGCATTCTGGTACTGCGTGGCCAAAATTTCGTGCACACGCTCGCTCGTCTTGCCCGGACGGTTCGTCGCATTGTAGAGGTAAGCGATGTGGTGCGAAGGTTCGTTCCCATGCGCATACTGGCCGATCAGTCCGGTGATGTCCGCTTGTTCCCTTCCCGTGGTGGCAGAAGGCGCTTCGAACAAAGCATCGAGCAATTCCTCCAATACCTCGTGGCGCGACTGTACGACCCCTTGCTGTTTGCGGGCCGGAAGGCGATTCCAGTTGTCGCGGGCGCTTTTAAAATTGGTCAAGACTTCCATCCAACCTTCGATGTCGTGAACGGGGGAAAAGCTGTACTGGTAGGCGTTTGCTTCGGTAAAATGATTGTTCACCTCCTGAGGGGCATAGGGGCTCAAAAAATCGCCATTCGTTCGTGGGCGCACAAATCCGCTCTCGGGATCGATCAGCGAACGGTACGCGGAGGCGCGCTGCTTGTACCGGTTCGTCACATCCCACTCCCCGAACCGCTCGGCAGTCCATGCTATACAGGCATCGTCGTAGGCATATTCTAAGGTCTTACTGACCGACTCACTTTCGTCTTCGATGCTTAAAAACCCGCGCTCCTTATATGCTTCCAAGCCAAAGACTTCCATTTCCGTAGTGGCGCGCATGGCTTCCATTGTCAAGGCGGTATCGGTGTGGTAGCCCTTTGCAATCGCATCTGCGAGCACACTAACGCTGTGGTAGCCGATCATACAATCGGTTTCATTCCCTGCCAATTCCCATATCGGCAATCGACCACGCTGCTCGTACATGTCCAGCATCCCGTACACAAACTCCTGCGTGCGCTCCGGCTGAGAAATGGTATACAGCGGATGGGCAGTACGGTAGGTGTCCCAAAGACTAAAAATGGTGTAATGGCGGTTCACGGTGTCCCGGTAGATTGCATTGTCCTGACCGCGGTAGGTCCCGTCGATGTCGCTCCACAGGTTCGGCACAGAATAGGCATGATAGAGCGCAGTTGCAAAAATGGCACGATCGTCCGCAGAAGTACTCTTCACTTTCGTTTTGGCCAATTCCTTTCTCCATTTCCCCTGCGTCTGTTCAAAAACCTCCTCAAACGAGCGATCCGCCCGTTCTCCGTCGTAGTTCTTCCAAGCACCCGCCTCTGAGGTCCCACTCATTCCGATCGACACCTGCGTCTCGGTGCTTCCCGCCGGCAAGGCCAGCCAGTACACTCCAGGCGAAACTTGCCACACAGAATCTGGTGCCGGTTGCACCTGAAAACCAAAATAAAAATGCTGCTCCCGGGCCCAACCTTCCGAGATGCGGCGCCCTTCAAATTTCCCGTTCCCTAGCGCGATAAAATCTTGCTTGAGCACACGGTCGCGGAAATTTAAATCGACCATCATTCCCGGTGAGCTTCCTTGCGGATAGTGGATGCGCAATTTCCCGATGCGGTCCCCAGCAGTTGCTTCGATGCGTGTACCGTCCTCGAGCACGCAAGCGTAGTACCCGGCTTGCGCGTGTTCGTCGGACTTGGCAAAGCCTACATGAGCGCCTTCCTTAGTGGGTGAGCTGAACGGCAACATCAGTAGATCTCCGTAGTCGCTCACGCCCGTTCCGCTGAGGTGGGTCGAAGTAAATCCATACATCGCACTGTCGGAAAAGTGGTAGCCTGAGCAGCCGTCCCAGCCTTCATAACGGGTGTTTGGTCCCAGCTGAATCATCCCGAAAGGAGCTTGAGCACTAGGGTGAGTGTGCCCGTGTCCGCCCGTTCCTATAAACGGATTGATGTCCTTAATAGAAGTCCATTCGGCCTCCTGCGCCGTAAGTTGAAGCCCTATGAAAAGGGCAAGTATCTGGGTCCAGTTTCGCATGACCTCAAATTAGGAAATATGCCGTAAGTTTAGACAAACACTCGCCATATGTCCAGAAGAAGATTCCTGAAAAACCTCAGTTTAGTGGGTACAGGCCTTGCACTACACCCCTTAAAAACGAGCGCTCAAACGCCTTCAGCCGCTCCTGCACTGCAAGGTCAGCCGCGGGTCATCAGTACTTGGATCCACGGTATGGAAGCAAACGCCAGCGCGTGGTCCGTCCTGGAATCTGGAGGAGACGCCTTGGACGCGGTTCAAAAAGGGGTCGCCGTTACCGAAAGTGACATGAACAACCGCAGTGTCGGTCTCGCCGGTCGCCCAGATCGCGACGGGCACGTCACTCTCGACGCCTGCATCATGGATCACGACAGCCGCTGCGGTGCCGTGGCGTTTTTAGAAGACATCCAGCACCCCATAGATGTGGCCCGCGCCATCATGGACCGCACTCCGCACGTCATGCTCGTCGGCGAAGGTGCACAACAATGGGCCTTGGAAAACGGCTTTAAAAAAGTCGACTTTGATGTGCCCATCCCCGTGGTTCAAAAGGAATACGAAGCTTGGCGCGTAACTTCAGAATACAAAACCGGGGTGAACGTCGAAAACCACGACACCATCGGCATGCTTGCTTTAGATGCTCAAGGCCGTATGGCCGGCGCGTGCACAACTTCCGGTATGGCCTATAAAATTCGCGGCCGCGTAGGCGACAGTCCTATCATCGGCGCAGGGTTGTTTATCGACGGCGATGTCGGCGGTGCGACAGCAACGGGCGTTGGTGAAGCGATGATCCGTACAGCGGGCGCTGCTTCGGTGGTAGAATCCATGCGCAGAGGCGCATCCCCTGAAGAAGCTTGCTATGACATCGTTCAGCGCATTTTGAAAAAACATCCCGAATCTCGTGGCATACAGGTCGGATTCCTGGCCATGAACATGCAAGGTGAATACGGCGGATACAGTGTGTACAATGGCTTTAATTATGCACTGAGAACCCAGCAAAACAACGAAATGGTGGATGCGAAATACCTAAGAACATGGGAGTAGTCCACACACAAAAGCGTCGTCGACTTACCGGGATATTAGCCGTCGCGTTAGCCGTAATTGTAGTCCTGTCCACAAGAAGCATGTCCGATTTTGACGATCGAGAAGTCTGCCGAGAATGGGCCGCAGTAGATCTAGTCATTCCCCAGGTGACCTTTCTGCCCGAGGACAGTTTGGAATGGAACACCTTAGATGAGGTCACCTTCGTGCCCGATTCTGCCCTCCCCTCAGAAGCCTCTCGCATCGTTTCTGATGAAAATGGCATTACCGTCTTTCACGGCGAACAAGGCAATCACCGCGCGCAAAGCACCTTAAACCAGCTTCATATGCTCGGCGACCAAGCCGTCTTGCCATGGGGAGAGATTCAGGATGCTCCTGCCTTTACCCACCGCGGGGTATTGCTCGATGTCTGCCGTCACTTTTTCACCGTGGCTGAGGTCAAACGCCAGCTTGATATCATGGCGCTGTATAAATTTAATGTCTTGCACTGGCACCTCACCGAAGATCAGGGGTGGCGCATTGCGATGGACCAGTACCCGAAGCTGGCTGAGGTAGCGGCCTACCGCTCTTATGGCGATAGCGTTTATGGCGGTTCGTACAGCCGAGAAGACTTGGAAGAGGTTGTGGCCTACGCAGGTGCTTTAGGTATTGAGGTGATTCCGGAGATTGAACTGCCCGGACACAGCCAAGCCGTCATAGCGGCCTACCCCGAGCTGGGCTGCACTGGAGCCCCTGTAGAAGTTGCTACAGAATGGGGCGTGTTTAAGGAGATGTATTGTGCCGGAAACCAGGAAACTTTTGACTTTTTGGAAGATGTGCTGGACTATGTCTGTGACGTCTTTCCTTCAAAATACATTCACATCGGGGGTGACGAAGCCCCGAAATACCGCTGGGAACACTGCGGAAAATGCCAGCAGCGCATGCGTTCTGAAGGATTGGCAAATGAGGAAGAGTTGCAGGGGTGGTTCAATACGAGGATCGAAGCGTATTTGGCTACAAAGGGCAAACAGATCATCGGATGGGACGAGATTCTTGAAGGTGGATTAAGTCCAAATGCTACCGTGCAAAGCTGGCGTGGGTATGAGGGTGGAGTCAACTCGGCAGAGCAGGGACACGACGCGATTATGAGTCCAACCTCTCATGCGTATTTCGACTACCCGACCAGCAGTATAGATGTGCCGAAGGTCTACAGTTTTGATCCGGTTCCACAGGACTTGGACACGGCATTACATCGATATATTTTAGGAGGTGAGTGCAATCTGTGGTCCGAGCGTATTCCTGACATTCAGACCCTTGATCGCCGATTCCTTCCGCGTGGTATCGCCATGGCTGAGGTCTTGTGGTCGTATCCAAAAGAGCGTGATTATGCGAACTTTAGTGCGCGGTTGCAGGAACATTATCCGGTGCTAGACACCCTGGGGTACGCCTACGATTTGGAGCAGGTTCCCGTAGAAGTGAACGCAAAGAATCGGTCGAATAGCACGGAAATCAAGCTCGAAGTAGCCGTGCTCCCGACGTTACCCAAACTCGAGCTCAACGTAAAACTAAACGGTCAATCTCAGAGGCAGGACGTACTTCTGACCGAGCGTGGCGTGTCCAGGTTAACGGTGCAGCCGGCGAGAGCTGGGCGGAGTTTGGGACCCGAATTGGCGTACGAATATGCCCTGCATGAAGGCTTGTTGACCCACAGTTGCATGACCAGTACACCGACCACTCCGTATACCGGATCCCCCGATATTCCTCTTGCTGACGGCCAGCTCGGTTCGTTAAATTTCCGCGACGGCAAGTGGCTAGGGTTTTATGGACCTAACGAATTCAGCGGTCATTTCGGCTGGGAAATCCCGTATCAAATAGATTCTGTCAAGATCAATTTTCTTCAGAGTCGCCTCAGCTGGATCCTCGTTCCAGAAGTGGTGTACACCGATATCTACATTGAAAGCGATGTCATCGAACGTGTAGAAACCTTCCGCAAAAGCACGCCCGGCGACGAGGGGACCTTCATTGAAACTATGCTCATCGCCCCTTCAGGCGGATTCCGCCCAACAAAGTCTATTGATTTCCGCGTTCCCAACCGAGAAGTACTGCCCGAGAATCACCCGGCTGCCGGCCAGCGTGTGTGGCATTTTATCGACGAAATTCAGATCTATGGACGTCCCGTTTGAGATTGAAATCGCCTTGGAAGAGGCAGCACATGCCAGGGGCCTTAAAGACTTCGGTGTGCATCGAATAGAGCTTTGTGCAAATCTTGCAGAGGGCGGCCTTACGCCCACTCGCGGTCAGGCAAAAGCAGTAGTTCGTGAGACCGGTCTCCCCATATATGCCATGCTTCGTCCACGCGCTGGAGATTTCTGCTACACGTCTTCCGAGCAGCAACAGATGTTAGATGACCTCGAGCATTTAGCGACCTCTGGCATCCAAGGCATCGTGTTTGGCGCTTTAAAGAAGGACGGGAGTCTTGACGTAGCGTTTGCAACCAAAGTCGTGGGGCGCGCCCTGGGTTTCGGACTTGGCGTAACGTTTCACCGTGCGATCGATGCTGCTACTTCACCACTGTTAGTGCTAGAACAACTCCAAGCACTAGGCGTAGAGCGCATCCTCACTTCGGGCGGAGCTCCAAAGGCTTTTCAAGGTCAAGAGCTGATGGCTGAACTTTGTGAAGCAGCAACCTTGTCGATACAGGCCGGTTCTGGCGTGAGCGCTGAGGTTGCGAGCCAGTTATGGGAGGCGGGTGTGCGCGCTTTTCACATGACCGCTCGTGAATGGGTGTCGCCTGTAGATGACGCTCTCGGCTTTGACGGCTACTGGCGTAGAAATGACCAGAAGATTCAAGCGCTTTATTGGGCCTTGAAAGAATTGGCCACGGGGGCATAAAAAAACCGCGGACACTCGCTTTGAAAAGGAATGGCCGCGGCTACTTAAGAGGAAGGTTGGTCGTTTATTTCGTCCAACGCTGGATTTGCTTTGCAGTAACGTTGATTGCCGGTAAGCTAGGATTCACCTGGACGCTTAACGTTGTGTCGTAACGGAAGATGAAATTGTCCTCTTCCAAACGTAAAATATTGAAGGCTACTTTCGATGGAGCGGCGCCACCGCCTGTGATATCTCCCAAACCTAAGTCGATGCCTGTAAGTACTAGAACAGTGTCACTTTCGATTGCCCAGCCCATAGAGTCGATGCGCGTGTCTGCAGAATCGATCACTAAAGATCCATTATCCATAAAGTTTGCTTCCCAGTCCGGCGTGTTCTGTAGGATGCTCGAATCTAAAAACGGCAATGCCTGGATTTGTAATTCTTGGTTTACACCTGTCCAAAGACCAGTTACTTTAAACTCAGTAGACTTGTTTTCCCATTTTGCACATGAGACAAACAGTCCCGCTGCGGCAATGAATAAGGCGATTTTTTTCATGATGAAGTGGTGTCTTTTATTTGTGTTGAAGATAGAAATTATTGTGCCAAAAGTTGCTGCGTTTGCTCTTTGTCCCGTCCAAGCTGGGTGGTAAGTGCCTCTAAACTGTCAAAATGAACGATGTCGCGGATCTTGTGGTGCAGCTCAAAGGTGAGTGATTCCCCGTAAAGTTCTAGGCTCGCGTTTAACAGATGCACTTCGATGCTGCGTTTCACGCTCCCCACGGTCGGTCGTCTCCCGATGTTTGCCATTGCGAGGTAGCGCGTGCCGTCGTGTACTGCCCGTCCGGCATAGACACCGTCGGCTGGAATCAGTTTGTCAACGAAGTCTAATTTAATATTTGCGGTAGGGAACCCGATCGTTCGACCAATTTTGTCTCCTTCCACCACCTCGCCCTGTAGCGAATAGGGATGGCCTAAATACTCGAGTGCAAGGTCTACTTGTCCTGAAGAAAGTGCTTTTCGAATTTTCGTGCTACTGACATTCACTTGGTCGATGTCCAGTGCTTGAATCTCCTCCACGTCAAACCCGTAGATAGGACCAAACTCTTTCAGGTGCTCAAAACTTCCTTCTCTATTGCGTCCAAAGTGGTGGTCATAGCCGATCACTAGGTGCTTTACGCCTATCGTATTGACCATGATTTCGCGTACAAAATCGAGCGAAGGGGTCCTTGAAAATTCTTTGGTGAAGGGCTGAATGATCAAATGGTCCAGTCCTGTTTTTTCCAGCAATCGAATCTTTTCGTCTACGCTAGAAAGCAATGAGAGCTCTACATCCGGTTGCAGGACTTTACGCGGGTGCGGATCGAAAGTGAGTAAGACGCTTTCCCCGCCAACTTTTGCCGCTTTTTGCACGAGCTGGCTCAAGATTTTTTGATGGCCCTGGTGCACTCCGTCAAACGTTCCGGTGGTTGCCACGGCGCACCTGAGCGTACTAAAATCATTTAATCCGTAATGTACTTTCAACGTTCGATAGATTTTTTGCAAATTACGCAATGAAAATCGCACTATCAATGAGAAAAATTGCTCCACTCTACGCCCTCCAAGCCGGTTGGGTTCGTTACAAGAATCGCGCAGGCATGTACACCGCGTTTACCGTACTTATGTTGATCCTATCCATGGTTGCAGGCGGTGTCTCTACTTCGATAGGGAGCGTTTTCTCAGGAATCCCATTTTTAGAGCGATCCATCGTTGCTATACTGACCAGCGTCTTTGGCGCATTGATCAGTATGGGCTGGTACCACTTTGCACGCAAGGATGAGCAGGGTCTGGATGTACAATTCGGCGATTTCTTCGACGGTTTTAAAGTAAACACGCGCCAGCTGATCGCGGTGTCTGTCATCATTGCCCTTATCAGCCAACTCTTCACCTTGGTCGTTCCATCTGAGATTCTCTCCCTTACGATCGACGAGCAAACGCAAGATCCGGAGGAGTTGATGATGATGTTTCAAGACTTGAAAGAAGTGTACTTAGCGAACATAAATAGCCTACTTATTTTCGGAGTAATGACCACTGTATTCGGACTTTCGGTGCTCTTCGCGCAATACCGCGCTTCCCTGGAAGGCGAAGATCCGCTCACCGCTATTCAATGGTCGGCGGCGCACGTTTTACCGAATACGCTTCGCATCATCGTACTTTTCTTCGCGGTTGTCGCAGTAGCTGCTTTAGTGGTCGTGTTCACTCTGGGGCTAGGCCTGTTAGTCGTTGTGCCTTGGATCAGCTTAAGTTTCTACGACGCCTACGACCAGCTACTTCCTGAGCGAGAGGTCCCTTCTTCGTTAGATCAGGAGCTTACTGCGGGGGATGATTAAGGTCGCTTTAGTGCCCTCACCTTCGGTGCTTTCTAACGACCAATCCCAGCCTTTTTACTTGATCAGCTGTAAGGTAAAGTAGACTCCAAGCCCGGTGCCGCCCGAGGTTTTACTGTGGTTGAACGGCGTCCCGTAGCTTTCGATCTGCTTTGCGCTCATCCCTTGACCGTTGTCTTTAACGGTGATCATAAAGTCGGTTTTTCTAGAAATAATAGTCAGTCGAACATCTGTACCTCCATATTTAAACGCATTAGAGAGTAACGATTCTAGACAGAGTTGCAATGCACTAGCGTTCGTCGAAGAAAGGTTAAAGTCTACTCCGTCTAAATTTTCAAGAACCACACCTGTCAGGTCGAGCATTTCAAGAGCGCTGTGTAGACCTATTATGTAACGCCATAGTTCGTGAAAAAGGCGGTGTATACTAAGAAGGTAAGCGTGATTACGGGAAGTAATAGGATGATCAAGTTGAGTAAATCAATTCTACTTTGAAGTCCTTCTAATTGGCTTTCAAAACTCAAACGCGCTTGACTCTCTACGTAATTTTTCTTAGCATTTAGACCGATACATTTTTGACGATCGTGGTCCTTCATTCCACTGTAGCCCCTGGAGTCAAGTACGTATTCCAGTGCGCCCTTCCATTTTTCGAGCTCTTCTTTGTACGGCCCATTTTGAATCACCGGGTTGTCAAACATGCGGAGCGCTTGGGCATTCGTATTCGCATTCTCCTTCTCCTTAGTGATGGCAAACTGCACATCATGAGTTGTGTAAAAGCATTCTGGAAGCTTGTGATAAACGCTTCATTCGTCGTCTACTCCTTTTGAAGATTGTACGACGTTTTTTCCAGCTGTATGAGGCGGATTTGGCTAAGGATTAAAGCGAGCGTAGTGAAGCTACAGATCCAAAAAATGAACCTGATGTTCCCTTTAATCTCATCGACTGTAAAGCGAACTTTCTGCATAGGGCGGTAATTACCCTCAAAGGTATTTACAGTAAGTGGATTGTACCTGTGTGGGTAAGTATATTCACCTTTAGTGTGCGTGTAACTGAAAAAATTGCGCGTTAGGCAAATCTAACGGCGCCAAGGGGTGTGTGTATGCTGAGTAGGATTGCCAACCTTCGTTATCACGAAGTTGGCGGACCTCGGTGGGGATGCATTCTTGAGCTCAAAGCTGGTCAGCGCTCCGCGCTGCCATGCTTTTTTGTTTTTCACCCCTTCCATTAAGCTCCGCTTATGGAGGGGGTGAAAAACAAAAAAGCCCGGTTGCTTAGCAACCGAGCTTTCCGTCAAGTGCGGATGAAAGGACTCGAACCTTCACGCGATAAAGCACTAGTGCCTAAAACTAGCGTGTCTACCAATTTCACCACATCCGCAACAATTGGTCGGCAAATATAAGAGGAATTTGGAAGTAAAGGGGGTGAGAGGTGAAAAAATAAATTCCCGTGAAAATATTTCTAAGAAGCCAAGGTGAACAGGGCCAAAGCTGACAGAGAAAGAGTTACTTCACCGGAATTCTATCCGGGTCAAAGACCATGTTGTAGGTGATGGTGGTGCCTTCGCCGGCGGTACTTTGGGCATCAATACTCCAGCCGAGTCGTTTGATCAGGTTGTGTGTGAAATACACCCCTAGGCCGCTACCACCGGCTTTTTTCGATTGTGTATTGAAAGGAGTGCCGTAGAGTTCGAGCTCTTCTGGGGTTATACCTATTCCATCATCCGCAATGCTCAAGGAAATGATGACTTCAGCTCCTTGTGAAAAAACGTTAGAAGAAACAATGACGTTTTTCCCGCCGTATTTGAAAGCATTGCCTAAGACACTGTCTAAGCCAAGCATGAGGGCTGTGGCTTCTGAGGAGTCCAATAGTAAGCGAGCATACCTTGGTTCCTCGTTGCTTTGAAGAATGGCATCTGGATATTGCTCAATGATAAATTTCTTGATGTCTCCAAGCACCCTTTGCTCCTGCTTGATCCACGCGTTTTGACGGAAGCTCTAATCGACGATCGAAAGAATTTTATCGAGTTCCATTTTTACCGTTGCGAACTGGGCAGTTTTACTAAACTCCGATTTTTTCAGTTCTTCAATCATGAAGGAGTTGTATACCGCAGTCAGCGGGGTTCTGAGGTTGTGCGAGACCAGGGAGAAAAGGTCACTGTGCCAGCTTTTTTCTCGAGTCAGGAGCTTGATTTCTACCTCGCGCTGGCGCAAGCTGCGGCTGAGGTCGACAATGTTCTGGATGAGCAGGTACATCATTAAAATTCCTACGACGAGGATGAAAATTTCACCAAAAGCGGGGACTTCAATCGGGTGTTCGTTGAACAGGTTGCCGAGCATGCTGATGCCCAAAAAGGCCGTGTACACCGCTATGAAAAATCCGTTGAACTGCTTGTTGAAACTTGCGGAGTTGAGCTGCTGTCCCTCTTTTAAAATAGCGCTGAAGATTCCGATGGATAGAATGAAATTGTACGGTGCTGCTAACACCCAAACGGCAGGTAAAAAGAACAAATGCGAGCGCACTTCGTTCCGAAAGTACAAGTCTTTGCTTTTGCGAATGAGGATCATATCCAAGTGATTGAACGTACAGGTTAAGGTTCCCAGCATCATACTGACCAGGCTTAAGAAAGCGACCGGACTTTCATCGTAGTTGTAGAAGGAAATGGTGTATCCTACGATTCCAATTCCGAGTACACCAAAGATGAATTTGATGATAACCGGTGCCTGTTCTTTGTTGCTCATGGATTCGCTCTGAGTTTAGCAAGACAATCCCGACGGAGAACCGGTGGAGTTCCTTACTTTTGTACGAAAGTAAGAAAAGTATGCCTAGCTACTCCCCAGAAGATCTCATTGTTAAGCATCGTCACCAATTATTGCTCGGTGCTGTAGGCCCTCGTCCTATCGCCTTAGTAAGTACGGTGAATGAGTTTGGTGCACCCAACCTCAGTCCTTACAGCTTCTTTAACATCTTCTCTTCGAACCCGCCCACGCTGATCTTCAGCCCGGCGCGCCGCGTAAGAAACAACACTACAAAAGACACTTTGCACAACGCTTTGAGTCAGAAAGAGGTGGTGGTGAATGTGGTGAGCTACGATATGGTGCAGCAGGTAAATTTAAGCTCCGCGGAATTTGACAGCGGAGTGGATGAGTTTGTGAAGAGCGGTTTTACAAAATTGGACTCCGAAGTAGTGGCTCCGCCGCGCGTTTTGGAAAGTCCGGTGAGCTTGGAGTGCATCGTGAAAGATGTGGTTGAGCTCGGTCAGGAAGGTGGCGCAGGAAATTTGGTGATTTGTGAAATCAAACGCATTCACGTGGCGGATCATGTGGTCTCTGAAGAGGGCGGTTTGGATCAAGACGCCTTGGATCTTGTAGGTCGCATGGGTAAGAAATGGTGGGTGCGCGCCTCGGGCGACGCCTTGTTTCAGGTCGATGGGCCGAAGATTGGCATAGGGGTAGAGCAAATTCCCGCTGTGATCCGAAACTCGACAGTGCTGACGGGGAACAATCTTGGACAGCTCGGTGGGGTTGTTGCCGTGCCGCAGCTGGACGAAATTGAGGCGAAGAAAACAGAATTTGACGTCAAAAGAATATTGCAAAATCACCCGCAAGGTTTTGAATTAAGAGAAGCTTTGCATACCATGGCCAAAGAATTGTTAGATGCTGGACAAGTGCAAGAAGCTTGGAAAGTATTATTAATAGATAAATCCGCCCAGTAAGGGCACTTACATGCAGATAGAAGCGAGAATCCAGAAGATTATGGAGGAGCAGGTCATTTCAGACCGCTTCAGAAAAAGAGAATTTGTCATCCAAACGAAGGAGCAGTACCCGCAAACGCTTTGTTTCGAGTTTACTCAGGACAAAACCAGCGTACTGAACAACTTTAGCGAAGGTCAGGAAGTGAACATTGAGTTCAACATCCGCGGTCGTGAGTGGACTCCTCCGCAAGGTGGGGCGACACGTTACTACACGACGCTACAGGCGTGGCGTATGAATGCGATCGCAGCTCAAGCAGCACCTCCTTCAGATTTGCCGCCAGCAGGTGAGCCGTTCACTCCATCGGGTGCGGACACCAATGTGCTGGACGACGATCTGCCGTTCTAAACGAATCTAAAAAGCGACATGTCCGGCGTAAACAACCCATTGTATTTTATCGGAGAAGGGGACTGGAAGGTACCTGATCCGGAAGACGTGGCGAACGACGATGGACTTATTGCGCTTTCTTGGGACATCAATCCCGAAATGTACAAACGACTTTATCCTGTTGGAATCTTCCCATGGTTCGATCAGGATGAGGTCGTTTTTTGGTTTTCACCTCCGGTGCGTAGTATCACGCTGACCAGCGATGTGAAGATTTCTAAAAGCATGCGCCCGTATTTCAATAAAGGGGTGTGGCGAACTACTGTGAACGAAGCTTTTGATGCGGTGGTGGAGCGCTGCAGTACAGTTCCTAGACCTGGTCAAGACGGTACTTGGATTTCTGAAAAGTTCAGTGCCAATTTTTCCCGCATGCACCAGCTCGGACAAGCCCACTCGTTCGAAATATGGGAGGGCGACGAGCTGATCGGCGGCACCTTTGGTGTACTCACGGGTCGCATTTTTGTAGGTGAAAGCATGTTTCACACCCGCCCGAATGCGTCAAAGTTTGCCTACATCCGCATGTGTCAGATCCTTTCGGAACGCGGTGTTGAGGTCGTGGACAATCAGATTCCTACGGAGCACTTGAGTTCTTTGGGGGCGATCGGAGAGGACCGCACTTGGTTCTTGGAGCGGCTCAAGACGGCACATGAGGGCGACTTCGAGATTCATCTTCAACCCTTTTCTAGTAGATTTCCTGGAGGCTTAGCTTGATTTTAAAGCTGATGAGAGCGCATTTAGGCTCAACACGGTGAGCGAGATTAAGAGGCCTGGGATCAGAGCGAGATGGCCTTGCCCCGTGATCAGATAGGGGTAGTAATCTCGGATCATGCTGCCCCAGGAAGGAAGCGGCGGTTGCGCACCGATGCCCAAGAAGCTTAATCCACTTTCGATCAGGAGGGCGCTGGCAAAATTTGTGGCGCAAATCACGGCGAGTGGACCGAGGGTGTTGGGTAAAATTTCGCGAAAGATGATGTGAGTGGTGGAGAATCCGAGGACGCGGCTGGCTTCTACGTACTCTTTGTTTTTTTCAGAAAAGAATTGGCCACGGACGATGCGGGCGACCTCGACCCACATGGTGAGGCCGACGGCGATGAATACTTGGACGATGCCTTTACCCAGGACGAAAGTGAGTGCAATGACCAGCAATAATGTGGGGATGGACCAGAGTACGGACATGAGCCAGCTGAGCAGCGCGTCGATCTTGCCGCCAAAATATCCGGCAACGGCTCCAACAGGAATACCGATCAAAAGACTGACGAATACGGCGACGACTCCTACGCCTAAACTGATCCTGCTGCCTAGGATGACTCGCGAAAAATGATCCCGGCCGAACTTATCCGTACCAAGCAGGTGCATACCTCTTTCTGTACTCACGCCCGGGGACAAAAAGGCCTCCTCTAGGTTCATGGTATTTGCGTGCGGCGCAGTATCTAAAGCGATCAAGGGTGCGAACAGGGCTGCCGCACACAAGGCGAGCAAAAAGTAAAATGCAGGATGTCGGTAGAGCCGTTTCATATCTAGGCTCGAAGATACAGCATGGGATTATTTAATCATGTCCTGAATGATGTACGTACTTTCTCGTAGGATAACATCTTTTGAAAGGCCCTTGAACCATTTTTGGTAGATGTCTTGTTGCACGCTGTCTGTGGCGAACATCTCAAGCTGGTAGGGGAGTGCAGCCACTGCCATACTGTCCTTAGCCTTGCCTAGATTCTTGTATTGGTCACTGATAGTGCGCAGTGAATCCTGAAAGGCAGCAAATTCTGTATAGCTTAAAGGAATGAGCCGGTCTTCGTCTCCTCCCGCGATAAAATCTGCGTACGCCTTGTAGCGGTTAAATTCCGGCGCGTTTTCGGTGCGTTTGAGCGCACGTTTTACGGCTTTTTCATGGCGCCCTTGACGGTGGTTTTCTTTCAAATAATTGGCACGTTCCACGTAGTCGATCGCTAGTGCGTTTTCGTATTCCTTTTCACCGATCTCGATCTGGTCATACGGACCGGGCAAAGCCACATCCGGAACAACCCCTTGCAACTGGGTGGTTCCTCCGGAAATGCGGTAGAACTTTTCAGTCGTAATCTTGATGGCACCCAAAGGCTTGAGCTCATTCAGGTTTCCGTTCACCGCACGGTCCAGGTCGAACATGTTCTGCACGGTTCCCTTGCCGAAAGTGCTTTTCGATGGTCCGACGATCAGCGCGCGTCCACGGTCTTGAAGTGCAGCACTCACAATCTCAGAGGCGGAGGCGCTGTAGTTGTTGATGAGCACCACGAGTGGGCCGTCCCAATAGATCTTGCCGTCTTTGTTGTTCTTAGCGCGGGTACCGCTTTGGAAATTTTTCACTTGGACCTGAGGGCCTTTTTCAGTGAAGAGCCCAGCGATTTCGATGGCAGCAGGTAGCGAGCCACCGCCGTTATTGCGAAGGTCCAGTACGATCCCTTCGACGCCTTGTTCTTTAAGACGAATCAGCTCCTTTTTGACATCTTCCGCTGCGTTGCGGTTGGCGTCTTTGTAGAAGTTTACGTAGAATTTAGGCAGTTTGATGTAGCCGGTTTTGACTCCTGAGTTGCTGGTTTGTACGAAGGAGCCGTCCTTCTTTTCGTAGGTAGCGCCTTCTAACACGGCACTACGTGCAAAGGTGCTTTCGAGCTCCACTACGTCGCGAATGATTGGGATGACTGCGCGTGAGCCGTCTTTCTTTTTCACGGTTAGGCGTACTTCTGAGCCTTTCTCGCCGCGGATGAGTTTGATGGCATCGCGGATTTTGTAGCCGATCACATCGACAGGTTCAGCTTCGCCTTGTGCTACGGCAATGATTTTGTCACCGGCTTCGAGATCGCCCTGTCTCCAACATGCAGAGCCTGCGATGATGCGTTCGATGGTGATGTAGTCGCCAATTTTTTTGAGTTGTGCACCGATCCCTTCGAATTGGCCCGTCATGCTCATCTCAAAATTTTCATTTTGCTGTGGCGCAAGGTAGGAGGTGTGCGGATCGTAGGCTTCACAGTACGCGTTCATGTACATGCCGAACCATTCGAGGCGGCTCACGTCCATCATGTCACTGTACCAGTCTTCTTGTAGTTCCAATTCCTTTTCGCGTGCCGCAACCTCCAGCGTTTCGAAGGATTTGAGCTCGACAGTTTCGTCGGTTTCCGCGTCTTCTTTTTGCGCACGGTCCTTTTCATAGATGCGGTTGATGATGCGCCATTTCAGGTGTTGCTCCCATGATTTACGCAAGGCAGCTTCGTCTGTAGCGAAAGTGCGCGCGTCGGGATTGTTTACGATGCGTTCGGAGGTGGTGTATTCGAGCGGTTGTTCGAGCAGCTCCGTGTAGATGCTGCGCGATCGTTTGATGCCGGCGAGCACTTTGGTGTAGCTGGCTTCGAAAAATTGGGTATTGGTTGCAAAGAAGGCCTCGTCCAAAAGCATTCTGCTTGTGGCCAGGTCATCCACTTCCCCTTGCGTGAAAAACAGCTTGTTGTAGTCCAAACTCTCGATGTAAGCGTCGAAGACCTCGGCGCTGAGCTCGTCGTTCATTTCCTTGGGCTGCAGGTGCACATTTGTGAGAGCATCGCGCACTAGGGCGAAAATGACGGCTTCTTTTTCTTGCTGTGGTCCAAACCAATTGAAACCAACAAAAAGGAGTGCTCCACCCAAAATAGGGAGCAGATATTTCAAGTTCTTACGTTGCATAAGTCGTTTTAACATAGGGAAGGAGCAAGGTACAATCTTTGATGCTTTGCTCCGCATGGTGGAACGTTAAAGGAATTCAAAAGAGGAGTGGGAATAGGTAACCCTATAAAAGGCAAATTGTTACTACCTTTGCAGCCCTCAATTGTATGAGGAGCAAAAATTTAATTGGACTCAAATGAACATTAGCAAGAACGAAGTTGACGCGCTGAACCTGTTGGTTAACATTGAAATCACACCTGAAGACTACCGCGAAAAGGTAGATTCGGTATTGCAGAACTACCGCAAGAGCGCGAATATTCCTGGATTCCGTCCGGGTAAAGTTCCGATGGGACTCATCAAAAAGCAGTACGGTAAAGCGGTATTGATTGATGAGATCAACAAAATGCTTCAAGACAGCATCTACAACTACATCCAAGAGGAGAAGTTGAACATCCTCGGAAATCCACTTCCAGTAGAGCAAGAAGAGATCGATTTCGATACCCAAGGCACCTACACGTTCGGCTTTGAACTAGGTTTGAGCCCAGAATTTGAAGTGAAAATTTCAAAGCGCAACAAGGTCGACGGCGTGAAGGTCGTTGCAGATGATAAGGTGTTAGATACTTACGTTGAAGACATCCGTAGCCGTTACGGCAGCATGACCCAGCCAGAAAAGCCAGTAGCAACAGATATGTACCAAGGTGTAATCACTGAGGTAGATGCGGATGGCAACGCTGTAGAAGGCGGTATCGTAAAAGAAGATGCACAGTTTGAAGGCAGTAACCTGAAGACGAAGAAGGCACAAGGAGAATTGGCAAAAACAGCATTGGGTACAGACTTCCCGATCGATGCGAAGAAGTCATTCGCTAAAGAATTCAACTTTGCAGGTTTGTTAGAAGTTACCGACGCGCAGCTTGAGGCATCTACCGGAACTTTCCACTTCACTTTGAACAGCATTGCTCGCATGGAGCCGGCTGAACTCAACCAAGAATTCTTCGACAAAGTATACGGAGAAGGCGTGGTTACGAGCGAAGAGGAGATGCGTGCGAAGATGAAAGAAGAAGCGGAGCGCATGTACGAGAACGAAGCGAACCAGTACTTCTTAAACAACGTAGCGGAATATTTGCTCGACAAGACTTCTATGGAACTTCCAACGACGTTCTTGAAGAAGTGGATGCAGACTTCTGGCGAGAAGCCAGTTTCAGCGGAAGAAGTTGAAGCAGATTGGGACAAAACTGAGAAAGGATTGCGTTACCAACTCATCGAGAACAAAGTGATCACTGAAGCAGGCATCAATGTCAGCCAGGAAGATTTGATTGCACACACGGTAGGTTTGGTTAAGGCACAGTTCCAGCAGTTCGGACAGCAAGGTGGTATGGACGACGAGATGCTTGAGGGTATCGCGAAGAACGCACTAGAGAACCAGGAAGAAGCTCGCCGTATTGCGGATCAGGTGTACAACCAAAAATTGTTAGCGCACTACAAGGAGTCTTTCAAAGTGGAGGAGAAAGAAGTCACTTATGACGAATTCATCAAATTGGTCACGGAAAAGGCATAACTTAGAACAAAACTTCTAGGCATTTGTCTTAACCTCATAAACCAATTTCAACATGGATTTCGGAAAAGAATTCAAAAAATACGCCACCAAACATGTCGGTATTCAGAGCATGTACGTTGATCAATATGTAGACGCATCATTGACCCCTTACATCATTGAGGAGCGCCAGATGAATGTGGCACAAATGGACGTGTTCTCGCGTTTGATGATGGACCGCATCATCTTCCTCGGAACGGGTGTGAATGACCAGGTAGCGAACATCGTTCAAGCACAGCTTTTGTTCTTGGAAAGTGCTGACGCACAGAAGGACATTCAGATCTACATCAACTCGCCAGGTGGTTCGGTGTACGCAGGTCTAGGGATCTATGACACTATGCAAGTGGTGAACCCAGACGTAGCAACTATCTGTACAGGTATGGCTGCATCTATGGGTGCTGTTTTGATGTGTGCAGGTGCGAAAGGAAAGCGTTCTGCATTGAAGCACAGCCGCATCATGATCCACCAGCCTATGGGTGGTGCTCAGGGTCAGGCTTCTGATATGGAGATCACGTTGCAAGAAATCTTAAAACTCAAGAAGGAGCTCTACAGCATCATCTCTCACCACAGTGGTCAAGAGTTTGATAAAGTTGAGGCTGATTCTGACCGTGACTACTGGATGACCGCTGAACAAGCGAAGACCTATGGTATGGTAGATGAAATCTTGTTGGGTAAGAACCAAGCACGCTAGATGAGCGAAGAGAACAACAACATACATTGCTCCTTCTGCGGAAGAAGTAAGGATGAAACAGAAATGATGATCGCAGGTGTGGATGCCCACATCTGCGATCGTTGTGTTGGACAAGCTGGAGGCATTCTACATGCGGAGCTCGGTGAAAAGCCGCAAACGGATGCATTAGAAGTTGCAGCAAAGCCAGAATTCGATTTCACTCCATCACAAATCAAAACACACCTGGACGAATACATCATCGGTCAAGAGCCTGCAAAGCGCACTTTGGCTGTGGCGGTGTATAACCACTACAAACGTATCGGTCTCGTTCCTGTAAAGGATGCCCCAGAGGTGGACAAGTCGAACATCGTAGTAGTAGGGAACACCGGTACCGGTAAAACCCTCATGGCACGTACGATAGCAAAGCTCTTGAATGTGCCTTTTACCATTGTTGATGCTACGGTGTTGACTGAGGCGGGTTATGTTGGAGAGGATGTAGAAAGTATTTTGACACGATTGCTTCAAGCAGCGGATTACGATCTGCAACGCGCTGAGGTAGGTATCGTCTTTATCGATGAGATTGATAAAATCGCTCGTAAAGGGGATAATCCATCCATCACTCGCGACGTGAGCGGTGAAGGGGTGCAGCAAGGTCTTTTGAAACTGTTGGAAGGTTCTAAGGTGAATGTACCTCCGAAAGGTGGTCGCAAGCATCCGGATCAGAAATACATCGAAGTGGATACCACAAACATCTTGTTCATCGCGGGTGGTGCATTCGTGGGTATTGAGAAGAAGATCAGTTCTCGATTGAACTCGTCTACTTTAGGATATTCAAAGGAGGTACGTCAGCACATCATGGACGAGGAGCTTTTGAGCTACATCACGCCTAGTGATTTGAAGTCGTTCGGTTTGATTCCTGAGCTGATCGGTCGTATGCCAATCGTGACGTTCATGTCGCCACTCGATAAGAAGGCACTTGAAGCGATTTTGACTTTGCCGAAGAATGCACTGGTGAAGCAGTACCAGCATTTGTTCCACATGGACGGTATCGATCTTAAGTTTGAGGACGACGTGTTTGAATACATCGTGGATACAGCGCTCGAATACCAGTTAGGTGCTCGTGGACTGCGCAGTGTGTGTGAAGCGATTCTAACCGATCACATGTTTGATGCCCCAGGAATGGAGCAAAAGGAGATTACGATCACCAGGTCATATGCCCAGCAGCAGATCGAGCGTAGTTCATTGCGAAAAATGGCCTAAGGAAGTCAGCACTGATATTTTATAAAAGAGATAGAAAGCACGGTCCAGGTTTTGGTCCGTGTTTTTTTTAGTTTTGATAGGTATGGAATTGGTTTTTAAAAAGGATGGCAAATACTTCTCCACTGTTCGGCGAGGCTTGATCGCGTTACTTACGGTGATTTTTGTTTCCGGCAGTGTTCTGATGAAGTTAACCGGGTGGATCATTCTGCCATCAGCGCTTATCGGGACTTCGGTCGTATTTATGGTGCGGTTGATTCAGCTGTCGGTGCGGGTAAAGATTCGGGAGGGACGTCTGATTCAGCGAACGGCAAATCTGAATTGGTTCGATTCGGTCGATTTATCCAAGGTACACAAGATTGAGGTTTTGCCTGAGGGCAATCCACGTGCAGTGAGAAAAGCTCTGTTTGCGCCCAGTGTTGGAATCAAACTGTACTACAATAGGTACGATGAACTGCTTGTGGAGTGTACGTCTGAGCTGCTATTAGCAGCCTTGCAAGAAGCTGCGCCACAGGCTGAGGTCGTCCGGTTGTAGCAAAAAAAAACGCCCGGGGTTGCCGAGCGTTTTCTAAGTATTGTGAAAAGTTGGTGCTTAACGCATCGTGGTGTACACGTGCTGTACGTCGTCGTCTTCCTCTAGTTTTTCGATGAGCTTTTCAATCTCTTTGGCTTGCTCTTCTTCCACTTCTTTGGTCGTGGTAGGGATGTATTCAAAGCCAGATTCGATGATTTCATGGCCCAATTCCTCGAGTCCCTTTGAGATGTTCCCGTACTCTGAAAATTGGCCGTAGACCATAATGATCTCTTGCGTTTCACCGTCTTTTTCTTCGGTATCAGAGAACACGTCCTCCGCGCCAAAATCGATCAATTCTAGCTCGAGTTCCTCCACATCCACATCGCCTGCAGCGATCTTACAGTGGCATTTGTGCTCAAACATAAACTCTACCGAACCCTGCGTTCCGAACGAGCCGTTGAGCTTATTGAAGTACGAGCGCACATTTGCTACAGTACGGGTATTATTATCAGTCGCCGTCTCCACCAAAACAGCCACCCCGTGCGGCGCGTAGCCTTCGTAGATGATGGTTTTGTAGTCGCTTTGATCCTTGGACATTGCTTTTTTGATCGCGCGCTCTACGTTGTCTTTAGGCATGTTTGCAGCCTTCGCATTCTGCAACAACATGCGCAGGCGGTAGTTGGAATCTGGATTGTCTCCGCCTTCCTTCACGGCCATGATGATGTCTTTGCTGATGCGCGAAAAGGTTTTCGCCATCCCTGCCCAACGTTTAAACTTGCGTTCTTTTCTAAATTCAAATGCGCGTCCCATATATAAATGCTTGTCGTTTTGTGTTCAATTCGCCCAAAAATAGCAACTATCTCCGAGCTTTCTTACTTCCTGCGGCCTTCTTCGCTTTTCGCTCCTGCTCCGCCTCCCATTTTTTGATTTCGCTTTTGCGACCAATTTTTCGAGTAATAAAATCGCGTTCCAGATCCCATCCCCGCGCTGGGCTGTATTCCCTCCCGTAGAAAATGATCTGCAAGTGAAGTTTGTTCCACAGCTCCCGAGCAAACAATCGTTTTGCGTCTTTTTCGGTTTGATCCACGGATTTGCCATTCGAGAGTCCCCACCGGAACATCAAGCGCTGGATGTGCGTGTCCACGGGGAAAGCGGGTACGCCAAACGCCTGGCTCATCACCACGCTTGCGGTTTTGTGTCCGACGCTGGGCATGTCCTCGAGCGCCTCAAAGCTCGCAGGCACCTTGCCGTCAAATTTTTCGACGATGGTGTTGCTGAACGCGTGAATTCCCTTGCTTTTCATCGGCACTAGACCGCACGGTCGTATGATTGCCGCGATCTCCTCCACGCTCAGTTTTGCCATGTCGTACGGATTGTCAGCCACCGCAAAGAGCTTCGGGGTGATTTTATTTACGCGTTCATCCGTACACTGTGCACTGAGCACGACGGCCACCAGCAGGGTGAACGGGTCTTTATGGTCCAGGGGAACGGGAGTTTCCGGGTACAATCTCTCCAACTCGTTTACCACGTATTGTACGCACTCTGCCTTTGTCATCTTCGCCGTATTTTTTTAACATCACAAGCTTCTCTTGTGGTCAAACAAAGCTAACTTCGAGTTGTTGAGAAATAAAAGAAATTCACAATGGCATTACAAATTGGACAAGAAGCACCTGCCTGGAGCGGTGTAAACCAGCATGGAGAAACCATCAGTTCGGAAGGATTCATGGGCAAGAAAGTCATCCTCTTTTTCTACCCAAAAGCGTCCACTCCCGGATGTACCGCAGAGGCGTGTAACTTCAGAGATCACTACGCGGATCTAGCCGCCAAAGGCTTCGAGGTAGTTGGCGTCAGCGCAGACTCCGTCAAGCGTCAGCTCAACTTCGCGACCAAACAAGAACTCAACTACAACCTCATCGCCGATGAAGAAAAATCCATCATCGAAGCTTTCGAAGCATGGGGACTAAAAAAGTTCATGGGACGTGAGTTTGATGGCATCTACAGACACACCTATGTGATCGACGAAAACGGGGTGATCGAGCAGGTGTTAGAAAAGGTAAAAACGAAAGAAGCGACCGAGCAGATCCTCGCTTTGTATTAGGAATTTAAATTTCTTGCTTTAATTTATTAGAAAGGGCTTTGCCGAATGAATCAAAGTCCTACATTTGTATAAATTCTAATATTATTAGCATTCTAAGATTATGAGCGCAGATAAAGACGCCAAACTCAAGGCACTCAAACTCACAATGGACCGTATGGACAAAGCCTACGGTAAAGGAACAGTCATGAAGATGGGCGATGCCCCTGTAGTAGAGGTCGACTCTATTCCTACGGGTTCGCTAACCCTTGATGTTGCGCTCGGTGTCGGTGGATACCCGCAAGGTCGCGTGGTAGAAATCTACGGACCAGAAAGTTCAGGTAAAACGACACTCACCCTGCATGCGATCGCGGAGTGCCAGCGCAAAGGTGGTATCGCAGCATTTATCGATGCAGAGCATGCGTTTGATCGCTTTTACGCAGAAAAACTTGGTGTGAACACTGACGATTTGATCGTTTCGCAACCGGACAACGGTGAGCAGGCGCTAGAGATTGCGGATAACCTCGTTCGTTCAGGTGCGATCGACATTCTTATTATAGATTCTGTTGCAGCCCTAACGCCAAAGGCAGAGATCGAAGGTGAGATGGGAGATGCTCGTGTAGGTTTGCATGCACGTTTGATGTCTCAAGCTTTGCGTAAACTCACAGGTACGATCTCTAAAACGAACTGTACGGTGATTTTCATCAATCAGTTGCGTGAGAAGATCGGTGTGATGTTCGGTAACCCGGAAACGACCACTGGTGGTAATGCTCTTAAATTCTACAGTTCAGTACGCTTGGACATTCGCCGTTCGACACAGATTAAAGATGGCGATCGTGTTATGGGTAACCGTACGCGTGTGAAAGTGGTGAAGAACAAGGTTGCTCCTCCGTTCCGTTTGGCTGAATTTGACATCATGTACGGCCTTGGAATCTCTAAAGCTGGAGAATTGATTGACCTCGGGGTACAGCATGATATACTTACGAAGAGCGGCTCATGGTTCAGCTACGGTGAAACACGCCTTGGACAAGGTCGAGATACTGTAAAGCAGTTGTTTATCGACAACCCAGAGCTTGCGGAAGAAGTCGAAGCGAAAATCAAGGCTGTGATTGATGCAGCAGAATAAGTACTTATACCAAGTATATAGAACTAATAAGGCGCTGTTTTTCAGCGCCTTATTTGTTTAACAAAGTTTTGGGAAACTTTACTTTGTCGTAACATACGGGCTTGGAAAGCGGTTAGCGTTGCATGTATTTTTGCCCTGCAGGTTGGGCTTCTTCTGTGTTGATCTCACGCTGGTTGGGTAACGGTTACATCTACAACACACAAGGTGAAGGTCTTAACTACTTTGCTGCTGTAGGGTACAACCCAGAAGGTTCTGATCACAGCTTGAACTTGAGCTTTATCGGTGCAGGTCAGTGGCACCACCAACGTGATGTATGGGTAAGTATCCGTGATTACGATTACTTCGGTGAAGGTGGCCAGACCTTGAACGATGACAAACTTGACCGTCGTTGGAATACAAACGGTGGTACATACAACGGCGAAGAGTTCTCTATGCGTCGTAACTTCTACAACAAGCCTTTGGCTACTTTCAACTGGGATTGGCAGATTGCTAAGAACGTGAAATTGGCTACGTCATTCTACGGTTCTGCTGGACGTGGTGGTGGTACAGGTCCACGTGGTAACTACTTCCGTAACAGCGACATGAACGTCTTGCCTTACCGCAAGGATTTGTACGAGCACATGATCTTGGATTCAACAGGTCTTGGTGGACGTGGTGCTGACGGTTTCATCGACTTTGATAAGATCGAAGAATTGAACCAAACCACTACAGATCCTTACACCGGTGAGTTGTCAGACTTTAACGGTCAGTTGATCGGTTCTAACGGATTCCGTGACAGCAATGTAAACCGTGCTGTAATGGTACGTCGTGCTTCTATGAACTCACACAACTGGTTCGGTGCGATTTCTAACTTGGAAATCACTCAAGGTAAGATGACCTACTCTATCGGTGTTGATCTACGTGATTACACAGGATACCACTACCGTACGATGAACAACCTTATGGGTCTAGACGGATACTACTCTACAGGTAACGATAACTCTATGGGTCAGATCATCAATACAACGATCGAAGCTAGTCCATTCAACAACACGGGTATCGCTGGACCAAAACTAGACTACTACAACATCGGTCGTGTAGGATGGCAAGGTTTGAACGGTATGGCAGAATACAATGATAATGGTCGTTTGACCGCTGTAGTTCAAGGTGGTTTGTCGAACCAGTCGTTCCAACGTATCGACTACTTCGACCAGTCAACAAACCCGGTATCTGAAGTAGTTAACCAGTTAGGTGGTTACATCAAGGGGGGTGCGAACTTCAACATGAACGAGCACTCTAACGTGTTCGGTAACGCAGGTTACATTTCTCGCCAAGGAAACTTTGACGCTGTATTCCCAGGATACGCGAACGACGTGAACCCAGACCTACAGAACGAAGAGATCATCTCTTTTGAATTGGGTTACGGATACCGTTCAAAAACTTTTGATTTGAACGTGAATGCTTATGCTACAAACTGGGGTAACCGTTTCATCTCTCGTTCATTGTTGAATGCGAACGGTGCTGAAGGTACTGCGCAGTTCCGCGACATCGATGTACAGCACAACGGTATCGAGGTAGAAGGTACGTACCGTCCTATGGACAACCTTACGATCAAAGGGATGTTGTCTTTGGGTGATTGGAGATACACGAAAGATTTCGAATCTGTATTGTTTGATGACAACCAGAACGAGATCGGTAACGGTATTCTTTACACGGAAGGTGCTCGCGTAGGTGATGCAGCTCAAACGACTGCATTCTTCAGCGCAGACTACAAACTTGCAAAAGCGTTGAGCTTGGATCTAGGTGTTCGCCTCGTAGACGGTCTTTACGCAGACTGGGGTGTTGTAGATTCAGACTTCCAAAACGAAGACAACGCGGGTGCATTGAAGCTTCCAGCGTACTCTTTGGTTGATCTAGGTGCAACAAGCCGTTTCGATTTGTTCGGTCACGATGCGTCATTGCGTTTAAACGTGAACAACTTGTTCAACACGTTGTACATCGCGGAATCTAATACAAACATTCACGCACAAGACGGTGATGATACTTGGAAAGGTATCTCTACTGCCAACTCTGTGTGGTTCGGTTTCGGACGTACTTGGAACGTGACTTTCCGTTACAACTTCTAAGAATAGCTGCTTCGCAGCAATTCAGAGCCCCGCCTTTTTGGCGGGGCTTTTTTTTTACCCGATTTTTGAAGCATGAGAAACTTCATTCTAGTGTGCTTCGCTGCCTTTATGGTGGCTTGTCAGTCTTCACCTTCTTCCACGTCACAAGAGGATGCCGCCTCGGTTGCTCCTGAGCAGCAAGCGCTGCCTGCTTCGCCCTTACAGCGCGAGCTGGACAGTTTGAATGCCGCGATAGTGGATGCTCCGAATGATCTCAGTACGCTCGAAGCGCGCGCTGCGCTGTACCTGCGTCAGCAAAATTTAAAGTATGCCTCTGCGGACATCGATGCCGTTTTGCAAGTAGACAGTTCCCGCACTAAGGCGTTAGAGTTGTTGGGTGATCTTGGGTTTTTGACGAACCAAACGCGCCAAAGTCGCGATGCCTGGGTGAAGTGTATGAAGACCGATCCACAGAACGTCTCGTGTCGCTTGAAGCTTGCGGAGTTGTACCATGTGGTGACGGAGTTCGAGAAAAGCGCGGAGCTGGTGGATAAGGTTATTGCGATGGATCCGGACAATGCGGAAGCGCACTTTCTGAAAGGGATGCTGATGCGGGATGCGATAGGTGACACGACGCTGGCATTGGAGTGGTTTCAGAAGTCGATAGATTTAGATCCTGAGTACAAGGAGGCGCTGGATATGTGCGGCGTGTTGTACAGTGCGATGGGCAATCCGCTGGCCTTGGGGTATTTTAATAGGTTGATTGAATTGGACCCGGATAATAGGGTGAGTTATTACAATAGAGGGATGTATTTCCTAGGGCAAGACCAGTGGAATGGGGCGCTTGAGGACTTTACGACATGTGTTTCTTTAGATCCCAGAGATTTGGAATCGTACTTTAACCTTGGGTACATTCATCTGCAGTTGCAGCTTCCGAGTGAGGCGCGTGGCTATTTTGACCGGGCGCTTGAGATTCAGCCGATCAACCACCGTGCATTGTACGGAAGAGGATATTGTTTTGAGCTGTTAGGGGATTTGCCGAATGCGGAGAAGGATTACCGTCAGGCCCTTAGTTATAATCCAAGTCATGCAGGTTCGCAGGCGGGTTTGCAGCGCATCACTACGGCGCGTCGTTCAGCGAATTAGGCCTCAATAGACCAGTGATTTAAACCGGTTTGGGTAGTCGGAGATCAGTCCGTCTACGCCCATGTCCACGAGCTCTTGCATTCTCACGGTATCGTTCACGGTCCAAGGAATCACTGAAATTTGGCGGAAGTGGCACCAATTGATCATCTCGCCCGTCACTAGATCCTCCCTCGGGCTGAATACGTCCACTGGGAATCCGATCTCCTCCATCAGCTCCTCAGGGCTCTGGTCTTTCTCCGTGAGCAAACACAGTTTTACGCCGAGGTGAAGCTTGCGGAAGGCACGCAGGGTACGCGGGTCAAAGCTTTGAATTGTAATCCTTGGCATGAGGTCGACCTCTGGATAGGCAGCATCCATTTCGCGCAGTTCAGCCGCTAAAATCCCTACAAATTTCCCAGGTCCCGGATGGTAGATCCCGTCGCCTTTTGGACTCGTTTTGGTCTCAATGTTAAACATCGGCCAGTCGTTTGCAGTGAACTCTAACACTTCTTTTAGGCTAGGCTTGCGACTTGATCCGCTTTGCTGCTCCGGGAAATCTGGGTGCTGTGCCATGCCGCAGTCAACACGCTGAATCTCTTCTAAGGTCATCTGAAAGAGGTTCATGCCGCGCGCGTCCTCGTTTGTAATCACAGTGTCCGTCAGGCAGATGGTCGGGTTCATCCACGGTTCGTGCGAGACGACTACCTTCAGGTCTTTGCTGATCACCACATCCAATTCCAAAGTGCTCACCTGTGGATAGGTCAGGGCCTTTTCGAAAGCAATCAACGTGTTCTCTGGTGCTAAGCCACGAGCACCGCGGTGTCCTTGTAGGTCGAGGGTGCGTGCAGGTCGCGTACAGGAGAAAACGGATAGGGCAACTAAAAGGAGTAGGGCGTGGCGCATATGGATGTTATTGAGTACTTTCATTCGGGCGTTATCAATGCTCTAAAATAGTAGATACCATGCGACAAAAGGCAATTCTAGGGCTTAGTTTTGTAGCTCTATTCACACATTGTACCATGAACGAAGCACCTCAAAGCGGCGAGCCGCGCGCAAAAGAAGTTCCATTTGAAATGACTGTTCACGGCGACACTCGTGTGGACGCATATTACTGGATGCGCGAGCGCGAAGACCAGGAGGTGATCGACTATCTGAATGCGGAGAATACCTACCGCGAACAAATCATGGCGGGAACAGAAAAGTTCCAAGACCGTTTGTTCGACGAGATGGTCGGTCGTATCAAAAAGGACGACAGTTCGGTTCCGTATGAGTTGGACGGCTATTTCTATTACACCCGCTTTGAAGGCGATCTAGAATATCCGCTGTATTGCCGCAAGAAAGGTTCGTTAGCGTCGGAGGAAGAAGTGATGTTGAACGTGAACGAGCTGGCAGAAGGCCACAGTTACTACAAGATAGGTGGGGTGTCGATCCATCCGAACAATCAGAAGATCGCGTTTGGTGTGGATACGGTCAGCCGCCGAATCTATACGCTGTACACGAAGGATCTGGTGACGGGTGAGGTGGTACAAATCTCACCGGCAGAATGTTCTGGTGGTGCGGTCTGGAGTGCAGATGGCGATCATCTGTTCTACACGGTGAAGGACCTGGAGACCTTGCGCAGTAATGAGATCAAGCGCTGGAGCGCCGCAGATCGGAGTTTTACGACGGTGTTTGTGGAAGAGGACGAGACGTTCTCGTGTTACGTGTACAAGAGTAAAAGTCGCGAGTATATTTTGATTGGCAGCTCCTCGACAATGTCGGACGAGCACCGATTCATTTCTGCGAAGACTCCCGAAGCGCCATTTCAGATGTTGCAAGGGCGTGAGCGCGGCTTGGAATATGGGGTGAGTCACTTTGGTGAACACTTTTATATCCGCACAAATGCTGGTTGCGCGACCAATTTTAAATTGGTCAAAACTCCAGTAACGGCTACTGAAAAAGAACATTGGGAGGACGTTTTGCCGCATCAAGAGGACGTCTATTTTGAAGATATGGAGCTGTTTTCGAACTGCCTCGTGACGGGGCAGCGCAAGGACGGTTTGGCTCAAATTCGCATCCAGCCTTGGGGCGAGGAAGCCTACTATTTGCCATTTGAAGAAGAAACCTACACCGCCTACATTGGGAGTAATCCAAGTTTTGATCAAACGCATTTGCGCTTTGGCTACACCTCGATGACCACTCCAGGAAGCGTGATCGATTATGATTTTGCGACCGGCGCGAAGACCGTGCAAAAGGAGCAAGAGGTGATCGGAGGCTACGACAAATCCAAGTATGAAACCAAGCGCATCTGGGCCACGGCGAACGATGGTACTAAGGTGCCTATGTCGATCGTGTACCGCAAAGATTTATTGCGCGATAACGGCCCAAATCCGGCCCTATTGTACGGCTACGGGAGTTATGGAATTACGGTGGATCCTCAGTTTTCAACGGTTCGCCTGAGTCTACTGGACCGCGGTTTTGTCTATGCCATTGCCCACATTCGCGGCTCGCAATATTTGGGACGTCCTTGGTATGAAGACGGGAAAATGTTTGAAAAACGCAACACGTTCACGGATTTCATTTCTTGTGGAGAAGCGTTGATCGAACAGGGGTATTGTTCGAATCAGACGCTCACAGCGATGGGCGGTTCGGCCGGTGGATTACTGATGGGTGCCGTGGTGAACATGCGCCCGGATTTATTCCGTGGAGTGATTGCTGCAGTGCCTTTTGTAGATGTCGTAACCACCATGCTTGATGAAACGATCCCGTTGACCACAGGTGAGTATGACGAATGGGGGAATCCGAACAATAAAGAGAGTTACGAGTACATGCTTAGCTACAGTCCTTACGATCAGGTCTCAGCGCAGGATTATCCAGCGATGCTGATCACCACGGGACTCCACGACAGCCAAGTGCAGTACTGGGAGCCGGCAAAATGGATCGCACGTTTGCGTAAGATGCGTACCGACCGCAAGGAGCCGCTGCTGATGTATTGCAACATGGAAACGGGACACGGCGGCGCGTCGGGTCGATTCGAGTCGTTGCGAGAAACGGCGATGGAATATGCGTTCTTGCTGGATTTAATGGGCATCAAATCATGAGTATAGAAATCACAGGATTGACCAAGTTATACGGCAACCAAAAAGCCCTAGATGGGGTTTCTTTCCAGATAAAAAGTGGTCAGATTACAGGGCTCCTCGGGCCGAATGGTGCCGGAAAAAGTACGTTGATGAAGATCCTGACCGGGTCATTGCTTCCGGATGAAGGAATGGTGCTGGTGAATGGTATAGATGTGCTGAAAGAGCCGATGAAAGTGCAGCGCACACTGGGGTATTTACCGGAGCACAATCCGCAGTATCTAGAGCTGTATGTGAAAGAGTATTTGGCGTACGTGGCGAGTGTCTACAAGGCACCGAAGTCACGGATTGATGCCGTGATCGAGCAAACGGTTTTAGGCCGTGAGCAGCACAAGAAGGTCGGTGCTTTGTCGAAAGGGTACCGCCAGCGTGTGGGACTTGCGGCAGCGCTAATCCCAGATCCGCAGTTGCTTATTTTGGACGAGCCGACCACGGGTTTGGATCCTGCACAACTCGCGGAGATTCGCGCGTTGCTAAAAACGATCAGTACGGATAAAACAGTGCTCTTCTCTACGCACATCATGCAAGAGGTGGTGGAGCTTTGCGAGCAGTGTTACTTTTTAAATAAAGGGGTGCTCGAAAAGGAATTGGCCAGAGAGGAGATCGGTAAGGGAAGTGCCTATTTGGAGAATATTTTCGCTGCCTTTGAGAATTGACGTGCGGGAATGGCGCTTGAGGTCAAATTTTCGATGATGGCTTCGTCTTTCGCGAACGCCGGGAAGTATTTGTATACCCAGCCTTTTTCCATGAATGCATTGTAGTTGTTGTTGGCATTTTCAAAAACCATTACGATCGTGCCCTTGCTCTCAGCGGTTTTCACCAAGACGTCGTAGCCAAGTGTGGTGATCAGCCCTATCGTAAAGTAAATACCCAGTCCCTTTCCACTGCGAGGTCCGTTTGTAATGACTGGGTTTCCGTACAGCTTCAGACGTTCTAGGCTCATACCTGGACCGCGATCCGCAACGATGGTAAAGAGTTTGTCTTCTTTAATTTTCAAGAACACCGAAGGCTTTTCGTTTTCCGACCATTTGATGGCGTTGTCGATAAAGTTTTGGAGTCCAAACAGCATGGGGGTATAGTTCTCTACGTTGTGACGAGGCTCCACACCGTTTTGCGTTAGGAAGACCTTTTGTCCATAGAGGTTGTTCAGCGTGTCGAGCAGCTCCTTCACAGGTTTGCTGACATTCGCTTGGCTGATCACGTCGCGATTGTCGAGTGTGGTCTCTACGATGTTTACCAAATGTTGAACGCTCTCCGACAAGTCTTCGATCAGTGAGTTATTCTCCGGAGTTGAACGCATTTTTTCAATCTCCAATTTTGTGTAGATGTGCGAAAGTGGCGTTCGGATATTATGGCTGATGATGCTGATCAGATCGTTTTGGAATTGGACCCTAGAATTCAGTTTGGCTCCCTCTGTAGAGGTACTTTTAAGCAGTTTTATGTTGCTCAAGATGTGAATTAAAATCACTTCTATCGTAGCAATAAATACAAAGACGTGTGCATTTTTGGTCGCTTCGAATTCTTCAGCGTTGATCATGTCCTTGCGCACCAGCATGATCAGCGCACACACTACAAATGTTACAAAGCCCACGGTATAGATGTGATCGTAGGTCTGTCTCTTGCGCCAATTTTTAAAGCGAACCATAGCCGTTGCAGTCAATACCAGATTCGCCGAATGCATGATTAATAGCGGGTGTTTGTAGGCATGGCTCATGGCGTGAACCAGCAGCAAACCAAACGCCGTATACAAGGCGATGGTCCATGTTTTCGCAAACCAATGATCTCGTGCGTTCACGAAAGTCAGAACCGCCAAATACCCTAAAACACCACTGATCGCATAGGCCAAATAGATTTCCACCTGGTCTAATGGTGTGTAGACGAAGGTGGCTCCTAAGAGGAATTGGACACTGAGTGCCGCGAATACAAGTCCCAAAAAGTTCTTATCGCTCATTTGCATGCCCTAAAGCTAGTGTAGAAAGGTATTACAGAACGATTTGCGTACTACAAATAGGTATAAAGCGTACACATATATGGTACATTCTCACCCATTTCTCATTTTTACAATTACCAAGACTTAACGCCTGTCACATTTTATTTCCCTGTTCTTTCAACCCTACAGCCTTGGCAGTCAGTGCTTCCAAACCGGCCGCACGTCTTCTTCTGAAATCATTCTAGAGATACCTTGTCAGTTCCTAAAACCGATGTATATTTGCCATCCACAATCGCGGAGTGGAGCAGTTGGTAGCTCGTCGGGCTCATAACCCGAAGGTCGTAGGTTCGAGTCCTGCCTCCGCTACTACCCGAGACCCGAAGACATTTTGTCTTCGGGTTTTGTTTTTCTCAGAAGTCCAAGTTTCTATGAAACAGCCAGTTATCTCTAAAAGTAGGTGGATGTTCGAGGTTCGATATTCTTTAGTTTTCGGAGAGTAGTGTAATCCATCGGGAAATAGTACATCTTGCAACCTTCGCTTTTGCTTAGTATTTATAGATTCCCAGAATTGACGGGGGTTTTCGAGCAGTGAAAGAATTTTTTCATCCAAAATTGCAAGGTTCGATTTTTTTGAAGGGAGTTTTTCGAGTTTTAGCTCAATTTCTTTGATTTCATCTTGTGTAATGCGTTTGTGTTTCTTCCACATCTTTTCGTTGATATGCCCCACGGCAAAATTGTGTTCGAGTTTTTCTAATTCATTTTCTTTTTGGGTAATCTGGGAAAGGAGGTCCTTGCGTTTACCTTCAAAGCTTTTGAGCGAGTCTTTTAAAACGAGCCTCACCTGTTCTTTTAGTATGGGAATGAGTTTAGGACTCAACTTAAAATCATCGAGTAGTTCCCCAAACTTCTCATGCATTCCCATACGCTTGGATCTCTTCGTTGAGTTTGCATTTACGGTATGGTTGCACTTATTACACTTGTAGTAATAATTGCCCGTTTTCTTGTGTTGGTAGGAAGTCATATTCTTTTCGCAATTCGTGCAATACAAGAACTTCGGG